>VFQN01000197.1_pt1 | contig 125653 bp, 88 predicted proteins | sample 3512371 | NCBI WGS metagenome assembly VFQN01 (sample SAMN10412370, study PRJNA504923) | tailings metagenome | isolation source: Replicate 2 from Balatoc abandoned mine | place: Philippines: Itogon, Benguet | collected 2017-08-28 | reverse complement strand
CATCCGGCCTTTTCCTCGAAAACAGGACCCCTTCGAATTTTCAGACGGGCTCTTAAGCGCAAACAGTTTATGTCGATCAATGGCGAAGTCAGCGCCTGCCATAAACCCTACGCTTTCCACCCAGCGGCCCCTCGGGATCCCCTGCCTCCAGGTCCCGGGATTGCCTCCAACCCCGCCCCGACGGTAACCCCGGCCCTCCCGGCGTCGCCCTGGTTCCCTCGCCCTCGCCCTCCTCCTCGCCTCCACCCTCTCCCCCCTCGCCGACGCCCCCATCCTCGACACCTCCGCCAGCCCCACCCTCTCCCCGATCGCCGAGGACACCGACCCCGCATCCAACCCGGGCACTCCCATCGCCGACATCATCGTCCCAGGTTCCATCATGGATCCCGGCGACGTCACCATGCCCGCCATCGCCATCACCGGCGCCGAGACCACCAACGGTTCCTGGCAGTTCTCCCTCGACGACGGCACCACATGGACCGACCTCGGCACGGTCTCCGACGCCTCCGCCCTGCTCCTCGATGCCACGACCGAGGACGCATCCACCCAGCGCCTCCGTTTCCTCCCCTCCCGCAACTTCAACGGCACCGTGTCCCTCACCTTCCGCGCCTGGGACATGTCCCAGGGCTCGGCCGGAACCAGGTTCGACGCCTCCACCCAGGGCGGCCTGACCCCGTTCTCCGAGGCCTCCGACACCGCCACCCTCATCGTCACCCCGGTCAACGACCCCCCAATCCTCTTCGATGCCGGCTCCCTGGTCGCCGAAAACCTGGACACCCCGAGCGGACTCGAAGGAGACGCCTCCGCCGTCTTTGCCCCCGCCGCCGCCATCGCCGGCAACAGCGAACGCTTTGTCATCGCCTGGACCGACATGCCCTCCACCAACACCGTCGAGGTGAAGACCCAGGTCCGCGATGCCAACGGTTTCCCCATCACCTCGGTCATCACCGTCACCCCCGCCCCGCTGTCCTTCTCCCCCCTGCGACCCATCACCCTCGATGTCGGCATGGATGCCTCCGGGCGGTTCGCCGTGATCTACGACACGGTGCCGGATCTGGGCGGCCTCACCGATACCGTGCTCCGTCGATACGCCGCGGACGGCACCTCGCAGCCGCTCGTGTCGACCAACGGCCTGACCTCGCGGCACGAGGGCACGGTCGCCCTGGACATGGGTCCGTCCGGCGAGATCTACATCGGCTACAACATGGCCACCAGCACCACCCCAGCTTCTCACCGCGCGGCGTTTGCGAGGTACCTCAACTTCGATGGCGGCGTCACTTCGAGCGTTAACCTCGCGGCCGGTGGACCCAGCACCCCTTTGGTCGCCGCGTTGAGTGGAGGACATTTGCTGTGTGCCTACGCGACTCTGGCCACCATTACCCCCACGTTGCTCCTGAGATCAATCGTGCCCATTGGCGACCTCACCGCTGCCGCGACGATCACGCTGACCACCCGCGTCGCCCCACGATTGGTCCCGGTACGGGACACCCTCACCGCCAGACTGCTCTCCTACGAAATCAGCGCCGGCACCACCATCCTCGCCACCAACGACCATCCGATCGCCCCCGGCCGCACCTTCCCCAGGACCTCCGGCAGCTTCAAAGTCGCCATCAGCTCCCTCCTCGCCCAAACCACCGACGCCGAATCCGATCCTCTCACCCTCGATTCCTTCGACGCCTCCACCACCGGCGGCGGTTCGGTCGTCCGTGTCGGCGACTGGCTGCTCTACACGCCCGCCGCCGCAGGCGAGGACACCTTCGACTACACCGTCGGCGACGGTCGCGGCGGTTCCGCCACCGCCACCATCACCCTCCAGGCTCCAGCCACCTCCGGCTCCGGCCAGACCCGCAACGTCCTCCGCATCCAGCCCGACGGCCCCGACATGGAGATCTCCTTCGCCGGCATCCCCGGCGTCACCTACACCATCCAGGTCACCGACAGCCTCGTCGGCACCCCCGTCTGGACCGACCTCGACTCCGTCGCCGCCGGCCCCAACGGCAGGTTCACCTACCGCGACATCGCCCCCGGCGGTAGCTCCCGCTTCTACCGCGCCGTCGTTCCCTGAACCCCGACCCTCCCTTCTCCATCCACACCCACCTCCTTCCCCGCCCCCCAACCATGAAGCCTCTCCAACGCTCCGCCTGCCTGGCCTTCACCCTCCTGGCCGCACCGCTCTGCCTCGCCCAGGTCAGCGTCCAGTACGACTTCAACGACATCAACCTCGACATCCCCGACGCCGATCTCTCCGGCCTCTCCGACAGCCGCACCGTTTCCTCCCCCTACACCTCCATCCTCAGCGTCAGCGTCACCCTCACCCTCGAAGGCACCGGCGACGGCGCCTTCAGCGGCGATTACTACGCCTACCTCAGCCACGGCGACAACATCGCCATCCTGCTCAACCGCGTCGGCAGAACCGCCGACAACCCCTTCGGCTACGCCGACAACGGCTTCGACGCCGTCACCTTCCGCGATGACGCCGCCAACGGCGATGTCCACCTCTACCAGACCGTCTCCATCCCCAGCGGCAACGGACCCCTCACCGGCATCTGGGCTCCCGACGGCCGCAACGAATCCCCCCTCTCCGTCCTCGACTCCTCCCCTCGCACCACAACCCTCGCCAACCTCTCCGGCCTCAACCCGAACGGCGAGTGGACCCTCTTCATCGCCGACCTCAACGGCGGCGGCTCCGGACGACTCGCCGGTTGGTCCATGACCCTCACCACCACCGCGGTCCCCGAACCCGAAACCTGCGCCGCCGTGGGCGGCCTCCTCCTCCTCGGCTTCGCCGTCTGGCGCAAACGCCAGGCCCCCGCCAACCCCCACCCCTGACCCCCGCCGCCCTCCGCCCGTCGCGCCGCGTCACCCGCGCAGCGCCCGGCCGTCCCCCGGATCAAACCCATGCACGGCGTCCAGGGGGAATCTCACCCGGACCCGAGCTCCGGTCTCCCACACCCCGGCCGCTGCAGCGGCCATTCGGGCGACCAGCCAAAGCCCCCCGCCAAGGCCGACATGCACCCATGACTCGTGCCCCAACCGGTCCACGGCCCCGACCTCCCCCTCCCCGACCCCCTCCCCCGGCCCGGCCCCGGCCCCAGACCGCCCCAACGCCGGCTCCAAAACCACCGCCTCACTCCGCACCCCCAACACCCGCTCCACCCCGGCCCCCGCATCCCACCACGGCCCCGGCGATCCTCCGAACTCGAACCCCACGCCTTCACCCAGCCAAAGCCTGCCCGCCCCCGCCCCCCACGCCTCCCAGCGCCCTTCGAACAGATTCATCGGAGGCGCTCCCAGGAAACCGGCCACGAAACGGTCCGCGGGCCGGTCGTACACCTCCTGCGGCCGCCCCACCTGACGCACCCGCCCGCCCTGCAGCACCACCAGCCGGTCCGCCAACGCCAGCGCGTCCGAGGCGTCGTGGGTCACCAGCACGCAGGTCCATCCCAGCCGCCGCTGCAACGCCCTCAAATCCCGCCGCAACGCCAGCCGCCATGTCATGTCCAGATGCGCCAGGGGCTCGTCCAGCAGCAGAACCGAGGGCCGCCGCACCACCGCCATCGCCAACGCCACGCGCTGGCGTTCGCCTCCCGAGATCTGCTCCGGACGCCGGCGCCGCAGCGACTCCAGCCCCAGCCAGCCCAGGGCCTCCTCCACCCGATCCCGCCGCTCACCTGCCCCCACCCCGCGCAGCTCCAACCCAAGCGCCAGGTTCCCTTCCACATCCAGATGCGGAAACAGCGGGTGATCCTGAAACACCAGCGCCACTCCGCGGTCCGCCTCCGCAATCCCTCCCACCCACCGGCCACCCAACTCCACCTTCCCGCTGCTCGCTTCCTCCAAACCCGCCACCAACCGCAACAAGGTGGTCTTCCCCGCCCCCGAGGGGCCCACCACCACCAGCGTCTCCCCCTCCCCAACCTCCAGGTTCACCCGGTCCAACGCCCGCACCCCGCCACCCCGCCCGTCGCGATGCACCTTCGTCACCTCACCCAGCCGGATCCGCGTCACTCCCCCACCTCCCCCACATGCCCCGCCCCGCCCGCGGCCACCGCCCATCGCAGTTTCGCCGAGGTCGATCGCGGATTCGCCCGGCGCTCCACAGGCCCGGCCCGCACGACCTCCTCCGACACCTCCCGATACACCCCGGCCGCCCGCCCCTCCGCAAACGCCCGCTTCACCCGCCGATCCTCGCCCGAGTGAAAACTCAGCACCGCCACCCGCCCCCCCGGCGCCAACACCCCCGGCAGATGCCGCAACAGGGTCTCCAACGCCGAGAACTCGTCGTTCACCGCAATGCGCAACGCCTGGAAAACCCGTCGGACCGTGGTCTCACGCTCCTCGCGCGCCACGTCCCCCACACCCGCCCTCACCGCATCCGCAAGCTCCCGCGTGCTCGAAAACCGCCGGCCCGCAAGCAGCGGCGCCAGCACCGCAGCCCGCGGCTCGTCCGAGTTCTCCTCCAGCATCCGCGCCAGCGCCCCCGCCTGCATCGCCGCCAGCAACGCCCCCGCGGTCTGCCCGCGCCCGGGATTCATCCGCATGTCCAACGGCCCCTCGCCCCGCGCGGTGAACCCCCGCGCGGGATCGTCGAGCTGCATCGAGGACACCCCAAGGTCCACCAGCACGAAATCCACCCGCCCCCACCCCAGCCCCGTCAGCACCCCGGGCAACCCCGCGAAATTGCTCCGCACCGCGGTGAACAGCTCCGGCCCGAACCCCGCCCCGCGCAACCGCGCCTCCGTCCGCGGCAGCTCCACCGGGTCCGCATCCAACCCCAGCAGATGCCCCCCGGGCACCAACCGCTCCAGAATCGCCCGCGCATGCCCGCCGTAACCAAGCGTGCCGTCCACACCCCGCTCCCCGGGCTTCGGCGCCAGCACCGCCAACACTTCGTCCACCAGAATCGGCCGGTGCGTTCCCGCCGGCGTCTTGCCCGAGGCCAGCACCTTCCCCACCACCTCCGGATACCGCTCCGGATCGAGTTCCTTGTACTTCTCCTCGAACCGCCGCGGATAACGCCCCGCGTACCGCGGCCGCCGCCGATGCGGAGTCACGCCACACCCCCATCCAAACCGGCGGTCACCCGGATGATCCGTGTCAATGGAGTGCGCGGACGAAACCCGATCGCCCGCTCCAGCTTCTCCAGCGACGGCCGCCGCCGAAGCATGTCCTCGAACCCCGGGGCATAGGCCTGCTCGTACGCCACACGCTCAATCCCCGAGGTCGAACCAGTCTCGGCGATCACCCGCGCCGCAAGGTCCAGGATCGAGATCTCCTCGTCGTTCCCCACATTGAACACCCCCCCCACCGCGCCCGGACAACCCCGCAACCGCACCAGCGCCTCCACGGTGTCGTGCACCAGGCAGAAACACCGCGTCTGCTGGCCGTTCCCGAACACCCGCAGCGGCCGGTTGGCCCGCGCCGACTCGATGAACCGCGGAAGCACCATGCCGTGCCGCCCCGTCTGCCGCGGCCCCACCGTGTTGAACAGCCGCGTGATGATCACCGGCACATGCCGCTCCCGCGAATAGGCCAGCGCCAGAAACTCGTCCATGAGCTTCGAACAGGCGTAACTCCACCGCCCGAGATGCGGCGGTCCGATCAACAGATCGTCCTCCTCCCGGAAGACCTCACGCTGGCTCTTCCCGTACACCTCCGAGGTCGAGGTGAACAGCAGCGGCGTCCGCGCCGCCGCCGCCGCATGCAACACCGCCTCCGTCTCCGCCAGGTTGTTGTGGATCGTCCCCACCGGCGATCGCACCACCAGATCCACACCCACCGCCGCCGCGAGGTGATACACAAACGAAGCCTCCCCCACCCGCGTCCCCAATCCCGGACACTCTGACACCCGGCTGGTGATCACCTCCAGCCGCGGATCCCCAGCCACCCCGGCCAGATTCCCCAGGCTCCCCGTCGACCCGTCGTCGATCACCAATACCCGCTCCCCTTCCGCCAACAGGCGCTCAACCAGGTGCGACCCCACAAACCCCGCCCCGCCGGTGACCAGGACATGCCGTCGGCTCATCGTCATCCCACCCTATCCGGAACCCTGCCGCCGGGGAAAGTACGGGGTGCCACTCACTGGGTTAGGGTATGGACAGCGCCGCCGAGTACGCACACCTTCGACGCCATGCGACTGATCGTGGCCATCACCGGCGCCAGTGGCTCCATCTATGCCCAGCGCCTGCTGGATGCCCTCGACCCCGACCAACACGAGATCCATCTCCTCCTCAGCCGGTACGCACCGGTGGTGGTCCAGGAGGAACTGCCCGGCGGCCTGCGCGTCAAGGCCGGTGTCCACCAGCACGGCCTCCGCAGCATGAACGTCCCCTTCGCCAGCGGCTCCAATTGCGCCGATGCCATGGTCGTCATCCCCTGCAGCATGGGCAGCCTCGGCCGCATCGCCCACGGCATCAGCGACGACCTCCTCCTCCGCGCCGCCGATGTCATGCTCAAGGAACGCCGTCGCCTCATCCTCGTCCCCCGCGAAACCCCGCTGAACCTCGTCCACCTCCGGAATTTCGAACTGCTCCACCTCGCCGGCGCCACCATCCTCCCCGCCAACCCCTCCTTCTACTCCCGCCCCACCACCGTCGAGGCGGTCGCCGACACCGTCGTCGCCCGCGTGCTCGATCACCTCGGCGTCCCCAACGCCCTCCTCCCCCGCTGGCAGGAGGACATCGACGACATGCACTGACCCGCACCTAACCGCCCCCGGCCCCGCCATGAACCGCCGCGCCTTCCTCCACGCCACCCTCGCCGCCTCCTCCCTCGCCCCCGTCCTCGCCGCCACCGGCTGCTCCTCCCCCCGCTCCCCCTACGTCCGCACCCGCCGCGCCTCCATGCGCGCGTCCTGCTCCTTCGACTCCCCCAGGGTCCGCTGCTTCTCCCCAGCCCTCGACAAACCCCTCCGCCTCGCCTTCATCCCCGATACCCACCTCTGGCGCGACGACCCCCGCGGCGAACCCTTCCGCCCCTTCAGCGCACGAATGGCCCGCGCCTACAACGTCACCCGCCACTTCCAGACCGACGCCGAAACCCACCCGGAAGCCGCCTTCACCGCCACCCTCGAACTCGCCCGCCAATCCGCCGCCGACCTCGTCGTCCTCGCCGGCGACCTCTTCAGCTTCCCTTCCGAGGCCGCCATCGAATGGGCCCGGGCGCGCCTCGCCGAAACCGGCCTCCCCCACGCCTACGTCGCCGGAAACCACGACTGGCACTACGAGGGCATGGACGGCACCTCCGATCTGCTCCGCGAAACCTGGATCCAGAAGCGCCTCCGCCCCATGTACCAGGGCGCCAATCCCCTCATGGCCACCCGCGATGTCGGCCCCCTCCGCCTCGTCCTCATCGACAATTCCACCTACGAAATCCACCCCGAACAACTGGCCTTCTACCGCGACCAGGCCCGCTCCGGCCGCCCCCTCGCCCTCGTCGTCCATATCCCCCTCTTCGTCCCCGGCCGCCCCGTCGGCTTCGGCTGCGGCCACCCCGAGTGGGGCGCAAAAACCGACCGCAACTTCGAAATCGAACGCCGACCCCGCTGGCGCGAATCCGGCCACACCGAAACCACCCTCGCCTTCCACCGCGAGGTCTTCGACTCCCCCAACCTCCTCGCCATCTTCGCCGGACACATCCACCGCGCCTCCTCCGACGTCTTCCGCGGCATCCCCCAGATCGTCTCCGGCGCCAACGCCACCGGCGCCCACCTCGACATCGAGTTCCTCCCCGCCACCGCCTGATCCCCGCACACACCCCCTCCCCTCCCCGCGGCCACCTCCCCCACCGACCGCCGCGCTTCGAGTGCGGGTTGGACGATCCACCCGCGGGTTCACCATAATCGCCGCACATGCCGACGCCGGTCGCCACCGTCAAATCCTGGGCCGAGTTCGTCAAATTCAGCCACACCGTGTTCGCCCTCCCGTTCGCCCTCGCCGCCATGGCGGTGGCCGCGCGACACAACGGCGGCTGGCCCGGCTGGCGCACCTTCCTCCTCATCGTCGCCGCCATGGTCTGCGCCCGCACCTGCGCCATGGCCTTCAACCGCATCGTCGACCGCAGATTCGACGCCCTCAACCCCCGCACCTCCGGCCGCCACCTCCCCGCCGGCGCCATCTCCCTCGCCAGCGCCATCACCCTCTGCACCCTCAGCGCCGCCGCATTCGTCGGCGTCAGCGCCCTCATCAACCCGCTCTGCTTCCGCCTGTCCCCCCTCGCCCTCTTCCTCATCTGCTTCTACTCCCTCACCAAACGGTTCACCGACTTCACCCACGTCTTCCTCGGCGTCGCCCTCGCCCTCGCCCCCGTCGGCGCCTGGCTCGCCGTCCGCGGCACCCAGGTCACCTGGATCGAATCGGTCCAGATGTCCCTGCTCGCCCTCGCCGTGGTGTTCTGGCTCATCGGCTTCGACCTCATCTACGCGCTCCAGGACTACGAGTTCGACCGCAAACAGCGCCTCGGCTCCCTCGTGGTGCGATGGGGGCCCAGGAACGCCCTGGCCGCCGCCTTCATCGCCCACTTCATCATGCTCCTCCTCCTCACCGGCTTCGGCATCGCCTGCCGCTTCCGCCTGCCCTACTGGGTCGGCATGACCCTCATCGCCGGCACCCTCATGCTCGAACACTTCATCGCCCGCCGTCGAAGCCTCAACTGGGTCAACCTCGCCTTCTTCCGCCTCAACGCCCTCGTCAGCATCCTCTTCCTCGTGGTCACCCTCGCCGAAGTGGTCTTCCCCTTCTTCCGTCCCCGCCGCGGCTGAACCACGAACCACCACGCCCCGCCCCCGCCGCCTTCCGCGACGCCCAACCCGTCCCGGATTTCACCCGACCCGGGACTTGCCGTTGCACCCCCATCCGGCGTAACACCGTGGCGTGTCCCATCGCTGCCCCATGCCCCACTCCCCGGCCACCGGCCTGCCCGGCACCCGGACCCACGGCATCCGCAGCGTCCCACACCTCACCCCATCCCAGCCCCCATCCCATGCTCATGCGAAAAACTGATTCCCAACTGAGCCGCCGGAGCTTCCTCCAGCGTTCCGCCCTCGCCTCCGCCGCCGCCCTCGCCTTCCCCCACGTGCGATCCTCCGCCGCCGACATCGGCTCCGGTGTCCGCGCCGGCGTCCGCGTCGGCGTCATCGGAACCGGCGGCCGCGGCAGCGACCTCATGCGCTCCGCCATCGCCAACGTCGTGGCGGTCTGCGATGTCGACACCCGCCACGCCGCCGCCGCCGCCGATTCCGTCGAGAAAAAGACCGGCCGCAAACCCGCCATCTACTCCGATTACCGCCGCCTGCTCGAAAGCCAGGATATCGACGCCGTCATCATCGGCACCCCCGACCACTGGCACGCCCTCATGACCGTCCACGCCTGCCAGGCCGGCAAGGACGTCTACTGCGAGAAACCGCTCACCCTCACCATCCACGAGGGCCGCGTCATGACCCAGGTCGCGCGCGCCACCAAACGCATCGTCCAAACCGGCAGCCAGCAGCGGTCCGACGACAAATTCCGCCTCGGCTGCGAACTGGTCCGCAACGGCCGCATCGGCAAAATCAAGTCCGTCAAGGTCGGCCTCACCCACGTCAACTTCAACGCCCCCCCCATCGCCGACGGCGAACCCCCCGCGGAACTGAACTACGACCTCTGGCTCGGCCCCGCCCCCTGGCGCGCCTACAACAAGAACCGCGTCCATTACAACTTCCGCTTCTTCTGGGACTACTCCGGCGGCCAGATGACCAACTGGGGCGCCCACCACCTCGACATCGCCCAATGGGGACTCGGCATGGACGAAAGCGGCCCCCGCGAAATCGAGGCCACCGCCAAGTTCGACCCCGAAAAACGCTTCGAGGTCCCCATCGAAAGCGAAATCACCTACCGCTACGACGGCGGGATCACCCTCCTCTGCAGCCAGGGACCCAACCGCAAAACCGGCACCACCTTCGAAGGCGAAAAAGGCTGGGTCCACGTCAACCGCGGCAACCTCGAGGTCAGCGACGAGGACATGCTCACCACCCCCCTCCCCCCCGACGCCCTCCGCCTTTACGTCAGCAAGGATCACATGGACAACTGGTTCGACTGCATCAAGACCCGCAAACTCCCCATCTGCGACGTCGAGGTCGGCCACCGCTCCTCCACCGTCTGCCACCTCGGCAGCCTCGCGGTCCGCCTCGGCCGCAAACTGCTCTGGGACCCGGTCAAGGAGGAGTTCCAGGGCGACGACAAGGCCAACGCCATGCGCCACTACGCCTACCGCAAACCCTGGGAACTCCCCAGGATCGCCTGACCCCGATCCCGCACCGGCCACCCACCCCGGTCATTCAACCAGCACTCACGCCCGCGCCCGCGCCCGTCCCACCGACGACGCGGGCGATTTCCTTTCCGAGTTCCTCCAGCTCCACCTCGTACCCGCCGCTCAATATCGGAAACCGACACCACGTCTTCGGATCCAGATTCTCGTCGTCCAGATGGAAACTCGGGGCGTACCGCTCCCGCTTCCACTGGTTCCGACACCACAGCCGGAAAAACCGCTCCACCCAGACCCCCAACCGCGAGACCTCGTAGGCGGGAAACAACAACCGCATCCGCCGGAACACCTCCACCGGCGACTGCTTGTCCCGGATCGCCGACCGCTCGATCGCGTCCAGCAAGGGATAGGGCATCAGATCCGCCTCGTCCGTCTGACTGCGCTCCGGGGGCCGCAACTCCGCCGTCGGCGCCTGACGATTCACCGCCGCCAGCGCCGGCAACGGCCCGAACCCCGACGGCCCGTCCCGCTCCATCCACTCCAGCCACCGCCTCAACCACGCCTTGTCGATCCCGGCGATCGGCGCCAATCCCCCACTGGTGTCCCCGTCCATCGTCGCATACCCCACCGCCGCCTCCGACCGGTTGCTCGTCGACAACAACAACGCCCCCTTCACGTTCGTCAGCATCCAGATCCCCGGCGACCTCACCCGCGCCTGGATGTTCTGCAGCGCCAGATCGTCCCGCGCCCAGTCCAACGTCCTGCCCAAGGCCCCCGCCACCATCGCCACATACCCGGCGTGCAGCCCCGAAACGTCCAGTTCGTGGTGCTCCGCACCCAGCGCCTCCGCCACCGCCCTCGCCGCCTCCCTCGTCACCGGCCCGCTGTTCTCCGTCGCCTGATACGCCGTCGTCAGCAGCTTCCCGGTCAACTCCCGCACCGTCGTCGCCCCCGACAACTCACCGATGTAACCCAGCTTCCGGCGAAAACCCTCCACCCCGAGTTCCGCACACCCCTGCGCCACCATCAACCCCACCAGACAACAGATCGCCGACGAATCCGCACCGCCGCTCAGCGACACCACAAACCCCTTCGACCGGCTCTTCCGCAGGTAGTCGAACAACGCCAGCGGCACCGCCCGCGCGAATTCCTCCTCCTTCAGCCGCTCCGAGGCCTCCCACGCCGCCACACCCGCCTCCCCCACCTCCAACGCCACCTCCGGCCACCCGAATTCCACCGCCACCGTCCCCCGATCCTCGGTCATCGACGGCTGAAAACTGGCCAGCCGCGCCTGCTGCATCCGCGTCACATCCACGTCCACCACCCCGCTCGTCACCCGCACATCGGCATACGAAAACCGCGATCCCACCGCCACCAGCCGCCCCGCGGTCGCTATCATCCCCTCGCCATCGTAAATCGCCCTCCCCGCTTCATTGCCTAGCAGGTTTGCGTAGACGTAGCTGCAGCCGAACGCCCGCGAGCCCTCCAGCACGAACCGCTGCCGTATGCCGATCTTCCCGAAGGCGAAATGGCTGGCGCTCGGGTTCAGAATCACATCGATCCCCCGCTGCGCGAGTTGCACCCCCGGACGCGCCGCCACCCAGGCGTCCTCGCAGATCTCAAACCCGAACCGAATCCCGCCCACCACGAAGCGCAGATCCCCGACCGGAACCCCGACCCCTTCGAAATCAACGGTTTCACGCACTCCCGCCGGCCAGGGCTTGAACCACCGGGGCTCGTAATGAATGCCGTCCCCGGCCAGATGCTGCTTGGCCACCAACCCGCACAGCCGGCCGTCCACGATCAGCGCGGCCACGTTGAACACCGCGTTCTGCACCATCCACGGAAGCCCGGCCGTCACCACCAGGCCACGCGTGGCGGGAAGCAGCGCCTTCAACGACCCAACCGATTGCCGCAGCGTGTCCGGCGCCAGGAAGGTGTCCTCGCAACCATAGCCGCTCAGGCAAAGCTCCGGCAGGCACACCACCGACGCACCCTGGCTCCGCGCCTGCCCCACCGCCTCCAACGCCCGGGCCAGATTCCCCCTCCAATCCATCGGCGTCTGGTTCAACGACGCGGCGGCAACCTTGATGAGCTTCATGAATGACGCGGGGTCGAGCCGCGTCCAGCCAGTGTAGCCGCCGCTGTCCGGGCGTCGAGGAGCCGTCTCGATCCCTCCCCGGCCCGCCAAAAAAAACCGGTCAAAATTTTGGCGGAGTTGCGTTCGGGACTACGCTTGTACGGTTGCAGTGAAGTCGTAAACCAAGGCCTGCCGATGTCCAATATCTCGTCGTACGCTGATCTTCCCGTTGCCACGCTGCCGGAGACCACGGTTCCCGCACGCTTTGCCGAGCCTTGTTTGGTGGACGCCGTCACCCGCAGGAAACGGCCCCACATGCCCCGTCCCGCGGTGCTCTCGAGCTCCGAAGCCCCATGGACCGGTTTCACCGTCGAACAGTTCTCCGGCGGTCCCGCCGATGCCAACGACGAATCCCCGCTCCATCACCACGTCGTGGTCCAACTGGATCGCCCCACAAGCGTCGAACAGAAGGTCGACGGCCAGGTCCAGACCCTCCACATCCCCGCCGGCAGCGTCAGCCTCTTCCCCGCCCTCCAACCCGTGACCGTTCGGAACCGCGACACCCGCGACTTCCTCGTCATCACCCTCGACCCCAGACTCGTCATCCGCGCCGCCCACGAAGTGGTCCAGCCGGAACGCCTCGAACTGCGCGCCCAACTCGCCGTCGACGATCCCCTCATCCGCGGTCTCGCCCTCGCCCTCCGCGCCGAAGTCCAGTCCGGTTACGCCGGCGGCCGATGGTACGGCGAAACCCTCGCCCACACCCTCGCCGTCCATCTCGTCCGTCATTACGCCGTCGCACCCCAGTCCGTCCGCGAGGAATCCGGCGGCCTCGGCCGACGCCCCCTCCGACTCGTCCTCGACTACATCCAGGAACACCTCGCCGAGGACATCTCCCTGGATACCCTCGCCAAGGTCGCCGGCCTCAGCCCCTTCCACTTCGCTCGTCTCTTCAAACGCTCCGTCGGCACCGCTCCCCACCAGTACCTCATCCGCCGCCGCGTCGAACGCGCCCGCGAACTCCTCCTCACCACCCAGACCGAAATCGCCGAAATCGCCACCCAGGTCGGGTTCTGCGACCAAAGCCACCTGACCAGCCACTTCAAGCGCGTCTACGGCATCGCCCCCGGCGCCTTCCTCCGCTCCTGCACCGCCAGGCTTCCAGCCCCGTCCACCACCGCCAACACCTCCCCCTCCAAATCCCAGGGCCACAGCCAGCCAGGATCAACCACCACCGCCACCACCAAGGCCGGCACGAACGGCTCCGCCATCACCACACGCACCGCCTGATCTCCCCGCCGGGCGCCCGATCATCACCCCGATCCGGCCCCCGGCCTGCCCCTTTCGGATTTCGGATCCCGCGGTGCAAACCGCAGGATCCGCTTTTCCGTGTGTGCCGGGACGGCCGGCCAACCAGGGCCTCCAGCCCCGGACCGCCGTCCCGAGCTTCCACACCGCCGAGCTTCCACACTTCCACACGGCAACCGCCCCACGACCGCCTCCTTCCTCCTTCTCCCTTCCCACTTCCAGGTCGCGGCTTCTTCCCTCCGTCCCCTCCGCGTTCGGCGTTCGGTGGTCCATCGCGCTGCCGCCCGCGCTTCCACCCCTTCATCCAACCCTTCAAACCGAGCCGCCCCCCAGCCAGCCGAACACCAGGTGCCTCGGCGATAATCGCCAACGGACCCGCCCCACCAGCGCTTCCTTCGAAACCACCGCGTGAACCAGGGTCTCCGATGACTCCGACCGATTGTCTCCCAGCAGCGCAAAACGCCCCCGGAACAGCCGCCCCGACCCTATCTGCAACGGCCCCGCCAGGATGGAATGCCCCATCAACGCCTCCCGCCCGTCAACCCACACCCGTCCCCCGCGCACCTCCACGGTCTCACCGGGAAGCCCGACCACCCGCTTCACGATCCATTCACCGCGGTGAACCGCCACCACCAGGTCCCCCCGCGCCGGCGACCCCTCCGCATAAGCGCGGCGATCCACCCACAGCAGATCCCCCGAGGCCAGCGTCGGTTCCATGCTCGCCCCTGACACCACCGTCAGACAACCCACGCGACTCACCCACAACCCCGCCGCCAACAACACCACCCCGGCCAACAACAACCACCGAAACCGCCCCGCCCCGGCGGTGCCCCCCTCCGATCCGGTCGATGTCTTCCCGCGCCCCATGGTCACCCGTCCGATCTCCGCGCCGGCGCCATCGCCGGAACCACCCCCGGCGTCACCGGTGCCACCCACTCCGCCCCGCCAACCTTCAGCGCGGCAAGCTCCCCACTGAGCTGCGCCCGGATCAACGCCTTCGCCTCGAACATCAGGGGTATGCCCTCGATCCGCCTCAGAATTTCCATCAGTTCCAGGTCCCGCCCAAGCCGCCGCGCCACCCGCACCGCGTATCCGGCCTGATGACCCACCAACGGATCGGTCGGACACCGATAGGTCATCTCGAGATAGGTCTCCAACCACTCGGCGTCCCTGCCCCCACGCCGCAACACCGCCAGCAAATGCTGCCGCAGCGTCGTCTCCTGCGCCGTGCCCGCAAAGGCGTCCATGCCCTCCCGCAAAGCCTCCACCACCCGGTCCGTCATCGCCGGATCCCCCTCGACCACCCGATGCAACGGCCCCAGCCGCGCCTCAATCTCCGACAGATACCGCAACCCCAGCGCCCGCACCTCGCCCTTGGCAATCTCCACCTCCGAGAACGACGCGGTGCTCGCAAGGTATTCCCTCGGCACCACCCCACCGATCGCTCCGACCGAGGATTCCCCCGTCCGCATCGGCAACCGGCCAAAGCCGACGCCCGCCACGAACCCCGCCGCCAGCGACACCGCCACCCACGCAACCAACCCGCGCCCCGGCCTCCCTTTTCCCCCCGCCTCGATGCCCGGGACCTGACCCCGGCCCCCGCCCGCGCACCCACCCCGGTTTCCTCCCCTGCCCTGCGTTCGGTCTCGGTGTTGGTGCGGTTGCATGTCGGCCTCCAAGCTTATAAGCGCCATTTGAAGACCAAATCCGCCACGACCTTTGCGATCCGCACCGCCGGGGGACAGACCCCGCGCCGGTCCCGCGTGGGCCCTCGCCAAACCCCTGCCCCGGCGATACCCTGCATGCCGTGACGGAAGTGACCCGCATGCTCGAGTCGGTGGGAAAGGGAGACCTCGCGGCGGCCGAACAGCTCCTTCCACTCGTCTACGACGAACTCCGCAGAATCGCCGCCCACAAAATGGCCCAGGAGGCCCCGGGCCACACCCTCCAGCCCACCGCCCTCGTCAACGAAGCCTGGCTCCGCCTCGTCGGCGGCAGCCAGCTCAACGTCCAAAGCCGCGCCCAGTTCTTCTCCGTCTGCGCCGAAGCCATGCGCCGGATCCTCGTCGAAGCCGCACGCCGCCGCCGCGCCCTCAAACGCGGCGGCGGCCTCGAACGCTCCGATTACAACGAGTCCGCCATCCCGTTCTCCTCCCCCACCGACGAGGTCATCGCGGTCGACGACGCCCTCGAACAACTGGCCCGCGAGGACCCCGTCTCCGCGGAACTGGTCAAACTGAGGTACTTCGTCGGCATGAACATGGACGAAGCCGCCGACGCCCTCGGGCTCTCCCTCCGTTCCGCCGAAAGGACCTGGACCTTCGCCCGCGCCTGGCTGCGCCGGCGCATCGGCAGTTCGCCCGCCTGACCGCGGGCTCCCCCACCCCCCATCCCCACGCCCGTGCACCCCCATTCCGGACCCCACCCCCATCCCCCCGCGCACCGGCCCGTCACACACCCCGGCCCCAACAGCCCCACCCTCCCCGAACGCGAGATCTTCCTCGACGCCCTCGAATACCCGCCGGGACCGCAGCGCGACGCCTACCTCGACCAGGCCTGCGGCGCCAACACCGCCCTCCGCGCCGCCGTCGAATCCCTGCTCGCCAGCCATCGCGACGACGACTTCCTCGACCGCCCCGGCCTGAGCGCCCTCAACATCGAAACCTCCGGCTCCGCCACCCTCCCCACCCGCACCCCCATCGTCCTCGAACGCCCCGGCGACCGCATCGGCCGCTACAAACTGCTCGAGATCATCGGCGAAGGCGGCGGAGGCACCGTCTTCATGGCGGAACAGGAGGAACCCGTCCGCCGCCGCGTCGCCCTCAAGGTCGTCAAGCCCGGCATGGACACCAAGTCCGTCATCGCCCGCTTCGAAACCGAACGCCAGGCCCTCGCGATGATGGACCACCCCAACATCGCCAAGGTCCTCGACGCCGGCTCCACCGACACCGGCCGGCCCTTCTTCGTCATGGAACTGGTCCGCGGCATCCGGATCACCGACTACTGCGACGAAAACGAACTGACCACCCGCGAACGCCTCCACCTCTTCATCAAGGTCTGCCAGGCCATCCAGCACGCCCACCAAAAGGGCATCATCCACCGCGACATCAAACCCTCCAACATCCTCGTCACCCTCCACGACGGCATCCCCGTCCCCAAGGTCATCGACTTCGGCATCGTCAAGGCCGTCGACCAGCGCCTCACCGACCACACCTTCTTCACCGAGTTCCGCGCCTTCCTCGGCACCCCGGCCTACATGAGCCCCGAACAGGCCGAAATGAGCGGCCTCGACGTCGACACCCGCGCGGACATCTACAGCCTCGGCGTCGTCCTCTACGAGATGCTCACCGGCCGCACCCCCTTCGACCCGAAGGAACTGGTCGCCGGCGGCATCGACGCCATGCGCCGCACCATCCGCGAACAGGAACCGCTCCGGCCCTCCACCCGCCTTCGCTCCCTGCCCGACGCCGCCCGAACCATCACCGCCCAGCGTCACCAGGCCGAACCCGGCCGCCTCGTCAGCGTCCTCCGCGGCGACCTCGACTGGATCGTCCTCAAGGCCCTCGAGAAGGACCGCAACCGACGCTACGAAACCGCCAACGCCCTCGCCCTCGACGTCCAGCGCCACCTCGACAACGAACCCATCCTCGCCCGCCCCCCAAGCGCCCTCTACCGCGTCCACAAACTCGCCCGCCGCCATCGCGTCGCCTTCTTCTCCGTCAGCGCCGTCACCTTCGCCCTGCTCGCCGGCCTCGCCCTCGCCACCTGGCAGTTCGTCGAAAAATCCCGCGCCTACGAACGCATCTCCGAATCCGAAACCTACCAGCGCCGCCTCGGCGACCGCGCCCGCCGCGCCATGGAGGCCGAGGCCCAACTCCGCCGCCAGGCCCAGGCCCAGGAACTCCTCGCCCGCCAGAAGGCCTACGCCGCCGACATCAACCTCGCCCAGCACGCCCTCGCCGCCAACAACCTCGGCCGCGCCCGCGAACTCCTCGAAAACCACCGCCCCGCCACCCCGGGCCCCGACCTCCGCCACTGGGAATGGGGCTACCTCTGGCAGAATTGCAGCAGCGACGCCCTCTTCACCCTCTGCCACAACACCAACTCCGTCCACGCCCTCGCCACCTCCCACGACGGCCGCTGGGCCGCCGTCCAAACCGCCGACGCCCTCACCGTCTGGGACCTCCGCTCCCGCGACATCCACGCCCGCATCGGCATGCGCGGCTTCCGCACCGAAACCGTCTTCTCCCCCACCGCCCCGCTCCTCGCCTACTCCGAATCCTCCGGCCTCCCCACTCCCCCGGGCTCCATCCCCGGCCCCATCCCCGGCAGCCGCATCGTCCTCTGGAACGTCCGCGACCGCCGCGTCGAACACGAACTGCCCCTCACCGCCGGCTGCCGCACCATCGCCTTCTCCCAGGACGGCCTCTCCCTCCTCTCCGTCGCCGGCGACGGCAGCATCGAAACCTGGGACACCACCCAGGGCGCCCGCCTCTCCCGCGTCATCGCCGATGTCCCCCCACGCTTCCCCCTCCCCACCAGCGGCGGCGCCACCATCTCCCCCAACCTCCAACTCGTCGCCCTCGCCACCGACGACGGCCACGTCCGCGTCATCGATGCCGAATCCGGCACCCTCCGCTGGACCCACCCCGCCGCCGAGGAATACCTCATCGCCCTCGCCTTCTCCCCCGACAGCCGCCTGCTCGCCACCAGCGCCGGCTTCGTCGAATCCTCCATCCGCCTCTGGGACGCCCATCAGGGCCGCATCCTCACCCGCCTCGAAGGCCACCGCACCTGGGTCAGTTCCCTCGTCTTCTGGCCCGACGGCCGAACCCTCGCCTCCGCCAGCGCCGACCAGACCATCCGCATCTGGGACGTGTCCGACATCAACCCCGACGACCCGCCTCCAACCCCCACCCGCGCCGCCAACCTCCGCTTCGCCATGCCCGAACCGGCCACCGCCCGCCCCCACCTCACCCTGCGCGGCCACCAACTCGAGGTCTGGTCCCTCGCCCTCCTCCCCGACGCCCTCACCCTCGTCAGCGGCAGCAAGGACGGCGTCGTCAAGGTCTGGGACACCACCCGCCCCCCACGCGACCACTCCCGCCACGTCATCGCCGAACCGGTCGCCCTCTGGCAGTTCGCCGACGACAGCCGCTCCGTCATCACCGTCGACAACCACGGCCAGGTCAGCCAATGGCAGGGCGACGACTTCCAGGAACAACGCCGCGTCGCCAACCTCGGCACCTCCCCTCTCCCCTCCCTCATCTCCCCGGGCGGCCACTACGCCCTCGGCACCCTCCCCGGCGGCGCCTTCCGCATCTGGGACCTCGCCCGCGGCGTCGCCCTCCCCGACTGGAAACCCGCCCCCGACGCCCCCCTCCGCCCCCTCGAGTTCACCCACGACGCCCGCCACCTCCGCACCCAGAACCTCGCCACCGGCCACCTTCAACTCTGGGAAATCGCCTCCGGCCGCGAAGTCCTCTCCTGGCCAGGTCACCGCTCCCAGATCGTCTGGCTCCGCACCCGCTTCTCCGGCGATGGCAAACGCAGCATCCAGGTCTCCCCCTCCGGCGGCGCCTGGCTCGGCGGCGATGACCTCCATATCCCCATCCCCTTCGACCTCGCCCTCCCCCAGATCCATAACATCGCCTTCTCCGCCGACGGAGAAATGCTCGCCGCCGTCAGCCGCCTCGGCCAGGGCACCCTCTGGCAGGTCCATCCACCCCGCAAACTCATGTCCATCAGCGGCTTCCTCCAGGGCACCCACGACGTCACCTTCTCCCCCGACGGCCAACGCCTCGCCGTCGGCAGCGACGGCCAGGAAGCCATCAAACTCTGGGACGTCGACAGCCTCCAGGAACTGGTCACCCTCCCCGGCGACGGCTCACGCTTCGATCATATCGCCTTCTCCCCCGACGCCACCCTGCTCGGCGCCGTCAACTCCAAGAACCTCCTCCACATCTGGCGCGGCGGCGGCGACGCCTCCGACCTCCTCCCCCGCGTCACCGACCGCTGATCCCCTTCCCCACCCCGCCCATCCTCTGCCCGGTGCCTGGCGGATTCCTCCCCCGGTTTGCGCATATTGTCATGGAACCGCCACCCGATCGTCACCATCCTCCCACCGTACCCAGCCCACCCGCCCCCCCAACCCTCCCTCCATGTCCCCTTCCACCGACACCCGTGAGTACCGGGAGGCAGCCTGCGAACTGAAATTCCTCATCGACCTCCCCACCGCCGACGCCGTCCTCGCCTGGGCCCGAGCCCACCTCCAACCCGATCCCCACGCCGAAACCAGCCCCGACCAGAACGACGGCTACCGCATCACCAGCCTCTACCTCGATACCGAACAGTTCGACGTCTTCCACCGCCGCGGCTCCTTCGGCCGCAGCAAATACCGCATCCGCCGCTACGGCGGCAGCGACCTCGCCTTCCTCGAACGCAAACTGAAAACCAAGGGCCTGCTCGCCAAACGCCGTTCCACCCTCGACCTAGCCCGCCTCCAACTGCTCCACGACACCACCCCCGTCGCCGACCCCGACGCCTTCTGGTTCCACCGCCGCCTCATCGCCCGCGCCCTCAAACCGGTCTGCCAGATCTCCTACCAGCGCACCGCCCGCTTCACCCTCACCCAACTCGGTCCCATCCGCCTCACCGTCGACCATCACCTCCACGCCCTCCCCGCCCCACGGCTCGCCTTCTCCGACCCCGCCGCCGCCCAACCCATCCTCCCCGACCAACGCGTGCTCGAACTGAAGTTCCGCGGCGACATCCCCCAGCTCTTCAAACAGCTCCTCCTCGACTTCGCACTCGCTCCCAGCCCCTTCTCCAAATACCGCCACGCCGCCCGCACCCTCGGCTGCGTCCCCGAACAGACCACCGCCACCGCCACGACCACGCCTCCCTCTCCCCACCCCGCCACCGCCACGACCACGACCGTCCTTCCCGCTCCGATCCCCGCCTGATCGCCCCCTGAACGCCGGGACAGGGCCCGGCATTCAGGGGTCCTCGCACAATGCCGGGACACCCGTGCGCCAAGGCCGGCACATCCCCGCAACCGCCGGCACCGGCCAACCATCATCCCGGCCGCCACCAAGACTCCGGTGGACGCGGTGCATTCCTTGTTCCAACGTGGCGCATCCCTCCGCCCCATGAACCCGCCGCCCCATACCCTTCGCACCCCACGAACGCCATTCCCGCGCACCCCCGCAACCCTCGCGACCCTGGCGCTCCTGCCCCTCCTCCTCCTGTCCCGGGCGCCCGCCCAGAACCCCGACCCCCATCCCCTCCCCGGCACCGCACCCCTCACCCTCACCGGTGACATCGCCTCCAATCTGGTCGCCGGCGTCGACCGCTTCCTGATCCGGAAACTGGACGAGTCCGTCACCCACCGCGCGGCCCTCTGGAATCGCGACCTCTCCTCGCCCCAGGCCCATGCCGCCTCGGTCCAGACCAACCGCCAGCGCCTCGCCCATATCCTTGGCGTCCGCGACCCGCGCCCGCCCAAACCCCGCCTCGAATGGGTGTCCACCCCGGATACCCCCGCACGCATCGGCACCAACGTCGCCTTCGAAGCCCATGAAGTCCGCTGGACCGCGTTCGGCGATGTGCACGGCGAAGGCCTCCTCCTGAGTCCCCTCGGCCGCACCCCCATCGCCCAGGTCGTGGCTGTGCCCGACGCCACCCAGACCCCCGAACAGCTCGCCGGCCTCGCCGACGGCATCCCCCCGGAAGCCCAGTTCGCACGTCGCCTCGCCGAAGCCGGATGCCGTGTCCTCGTCCCGACAATCATCGACCGAAACCACGGGCCCCACAAAGGCCGCGCCCGTCTCACCGCCCGCGAATTCGTCTACCGCTCCGCCTTCGAACTGGGCCGCCACATCCTCGGTTACGAGGTCCAGAAAATCCTCGCGGGCGTCGACTGGTTCGCCGCCCAACCCGCTCCGTCGGGCGCGATCCCGATCGGCGTCTTCGGCTGGGGCGAAGGCGGCCAGCTCGCACTCCACGCGGCCGCCCTCGACACCCGCATCGCCTCGGTCGGCGTGAGCGGCTACATCGACGACCGCCGTCAGATCTGGCGCGAGCCCATCGACCGCAACGTGTTCGGGTTGCTCGAGCAGTTCGGCGACGCCGAGATCCTCTCCTTGATCGCCCCGCGCGCCGTCGTGGTCGAGGCCTGCCGCGCTCCCGAGATCATCGTCACCGGCGTGGGCGGCGGCGCCCCGGGCCGACTCACCACCCCGGCCCTCGAAACCGTCCGCCGCGAGGTCCAGCGCGCCGAGGACCTCCTCAAGGGCCTCAACCCGGCCCCGCCCATCACCCTGGTCGCCAGCGGACCCGACGGCACCGGCCCGTTCGGCACCGAACCCGCCCTCGGCCGCTTCCTCGCCGGCCTCGGCATCACCCCTCCCCCCACCCTCCCGCCCGTCGGCTCCGCTCCCCGCCCCGATCGCCCCCTGCCCGACCCCGCCGCACGCCAGGCCCGCCAGTTGCACGAACTGGACCGCCACAACCAGCAACTCCTCGTCGAAAGCCCCCTCGTCCGGCAGGAGTTCATGAAGCATCTCGACACCTCCTCACCCGAACGCTTCGCCGCCACCGTCGAACCCTACCGCGCCCACTTCCACAACGAGGTCATCGGCCGCTTCCCCGACCCCCTCCTCCCCCCGCAACCCCGCACCCGCAAGGCCTACGACAAACCCGGCTGGACCGGCCACGAGGTCGTCCTCGACGTGTTCCCCGATGTCATCGCCTACGGAATCCTCCTCGTCCCCAAAGGCATCGAAGCCGGCGAACGCCGCCCGGTCGTCGTCTGCCAGCACGGCCTCGAAGGCCGCCCCCAGGACATCATCACCGGCGACCACGAGGCCTACCACGACTTCGCCGCCAAACTCGCCGAGCGCGGCTTCGTCACCTTCTCCCCACAAAACCTCTACATCTTCACCGACCGCTTCCGCTCCCTCCAACGCAAGAGCTACCCCCTCGGAAAAACCCTCTTCTCCACCATCGTCCCCCAACACCAGCAGATCGTGGACTGGCTCGAAACCCTCCCGTTCGTCGACCCCCGTCGCATCGCCTTCTACGGCCTGAGCTACGGCGGCAAATCCGCCATGCGCATCCCCCCGCTCGTGCCCGAATACGTCCTCTCCATCTGCTCCGCCGACTTCAACGACTGGGTCGCCAAAAACGCCGCCACCTCCGGAACCATCGGCCGCTACAGCTACGTCTGGACCGGCGAGTACGAGATCTTCGAATGGGACCTCGGCAGCACCTTCAATTACGCCGAAATGGCCGCCCTCATCGCCCCGCGCCCGTTCATGGTCGAACGCGGCCACTTCGACGGCGTGGCGCCCGATGAAACCGTCGCCTACGAGTTCGCCAAGGTGCGCTTCCTCTACGCCGCCCGCCTCGGCATCGGCGACCGCTGCGAGATGGAGACCTTCGTCGGCCCCCACACCATCCACGGCCAGGGCACCTTCGAGTTCCTCCACAAACACCTCGCCTGGCCCCGCCCCTGATCCCAATCACCCCTCCCCGCACCCGCACCCACACCCACGCCCACCCCCACCCCCACCCCCAAACCACCGCGCCATGCCACCCGCCCGCCCCGCCTCCCCACGCGCCTCCAGTCGGCTCGCCGCCGGCCTGGCTCTCGCGCTCGTCACCCTCGCCCACCCGCGCCTGCACGCGGTCGAGATCGAGCTGACCCTCCAGACCCGCGACCCCGCCTCCGGCCGCGTGGTCCGCGCCACCGAACGCATCGACCCCCGCCGCATCGGGGTCATCGCCGTCGATGTCTGGAACTTCCACTGGTGCAAAACCGCCACCATGCGCGTCGACGCCATCGTCCCCCGCATGACCCGTGCCCTCGACGCCGCCCGCGAACTGGGCATGACCGTCATGCTCTGCCCCAGCGACGTCGTCGACAACTACGTCGGCCTTCCCCAGCGCATGGCCGTGCTCGCCATGCCCACCCCGCCCGTCCCCAACCTCGTCGAGGTCACCTGCCCGCCCGTGCCCGACGCCGGCGGCTGCGCCTGCGGCCGCGAACGCTGCGGGGTCAACTACGGCTGGGACGGCATGCACCCCGACCTCCGCATCGACCCCGCCGACCTCATGCCCGACACCCAGGCCGAGGTCTACGCCATCTGCAAAGCCCGCGGCCTCACCCACCTCATCTACGTCGGCTTCCATACCCAGGTCTGCCTCCTCGGCAAACCCATGGGCCTCCGCGCCATGAAATCCGCCGGCCTCACCTGCTTCCTCGCCCGCGACATGACCGACGCACACCCCGGCTACGACCCCGCCCGCGACTTCACCCCCGACCTCAACACCGCCCAGGTGGTCGAACATTTCGAACGCCACCTCGCCGCCACCATCGATCTCCAGGCCGAACTCGCCCGTCTGGGCCGCTGGAAAACCACCGAACCCGTCGACCCCGTCCGCGTCACCCCCTGGGGCACCCGGATGCGCCCCCACGTCTTCGACGAATCCGTCACCGTCACCCTCGCCACCCCGCTCCAACCCGACGCCGATATCCGCTTCACCACCGACGGCTCCGCACCGACTCCCGAAAGCCCCCGCTACACCCGACCCTTCACGATCTCCTCCACCACCACCGTCCGCACCGCCGCCTTCCACAACGGCAAACCCGCCTGCACCGAATCCGAGGGCGTCTTCTTCCGCCGCGGCCCGCTCCCCCCGTCCCCCGACGTCCACGTCGGCGACCTCACCCCCGCCCGGTCCGTCGGCTTCGGCCACACCTACGGCGGCACGGCGCGCTATTCCGCCCGCAACCAGGCCCCCCAGAAGGACCGCTCCAACCTCGGCGAAACCCTCCGCATCGACCGGCGCACCTTCGACCGCGGCCTCGGCGTCCACGCCCCCTGCGATGTCACCTACCGGATCCAGCCCGCCTACCGACGCTTCGTCGCCCTCGCCGGGATCGACGAAAACCTGGTCCGCATCCAACACGGCTCCAACCTGGCCCGCCATCCCAGCGTGGTGTTCAAGGTCTTCATCGACGGCTCCGAAGCCGCCTCCAGCCCGGTCATGCGCATGCAGTCCCCGGCCTGGCGCTTCGATGTGCCGATCCCGGACAACGCCCGCTTCATCAGCCTCGTGGCCACCGACGCCGGCGACGGCTCCCGCGAGGATTTCGCCGACTGGGTGGACGCGGGCTTCGTGCTCACATCAACGGCCGGCGCCGACGCCGGCAACACCCCGCCCCCGAACGGAACTTCGCCCTCCAACCCCGCACCCTGACATGCCTTCCCTGTCCCCGACCCCGTCCGGTCCTCCTCCCACCGTCCCCTCCCCCATGCCTCCCCGATCCGCACCGCGCCGCGGCGCACCCCTGGCCGCGGTCCTCGTGCTCCTCCTCCCCACGGTTTCCTTCGCCGCCGACCCCGTCCCGACCCTCGCCTGGCCCCTCGAGGAGGACGGCCGCGAAATCCTCCGAAACCTGCCCACGCAGGCGCCGGACTCCATCCGCTTCACCGCGTTCGGCGGGCGGCCCGCCGCGGTGTTCGACGGTTCACGCGGATATCTCGAGACCGATCCCCTGCCGTCCGACCCCTGGTTGTACGGCGACTTCACCCTCGCCCTCTGGTTCAACGCCCCGGAGGCCGACGACACCCCCGGCGACCTGCTCGCCGCCTTCGACCCCGGGACCCGCCGTGGGTTTCACCTCGGTTTCCAGCACCAGTCCGGCGCCTGCACGTCCTCCGCCAACACCCGGAACCTCGCGTTCGGGATCGACGACGGCACCGAACCGGTTTGGGAGGACTGCGGGCGCCCGGGCCGTTCGGTGCTTCCCTTCGCCCTGGCGGTGCATCAGGGCGGGCTTTACGCCGGAACCTTTGAACCCGGCGAAGGGGATGCCGGCGGGGTCTATCGATACGCCGGCGGCACCAACTGGGTCTTCTGCGGCAGCCCCGACCCCTGCAACACCGTGTCCGCACTCGCCGTCCACCAGGGCCGCCTCTACGCCGGCGTCACCCGGTACAGCGGCGTCGGCTCCCACCTCGAACCCTCACCCAACCTTCACCCGGGCGGACGGATCTACCGCTACGAAGGCGGCCGGCGATGGACCGACTGCGGCCGGCCGGGCCCGGCGGAAACCATCTGGGGCATGGCGTCCTACGACGGCCGCCTGCTGGTGACCAGCATCGACACCCCGCCCAAACCGCAGCCCTCCCCGCGACAGGGCCTCTTCCAGTTCAACGGCGGCACGGACTGGTCGTTCCTCGGCAACCCCGGCGGACGCGTCGCACCCCTCGGCGTCAACGACGGCGCCCTCTTCGCCGGCGGCTTCGACGGCGGCCCCCGCGGCGGCACCTACCGATTCGAACCCGACGGCTCCTGGACCGACCTCGGCGCACCCCCGAACGTCGACCAGACCTACGGCTTCGTCGTGCACCGGAACACGCTCAAGACCGCCACCTGGAAGGAGGGCACGGTCTTCGCATTCCCGGACGCCCAACCCTGGCGCAATGACGGAAGGCTCGGCACCGAACTGGAGGTCATGGGCATGGCCGTCCACAACGGAATGCTCTACGGCGGCACCCTCCCCCTCGCCCAGGTCTGGCGCCGCGACCCCCACGGCTGGTCCCTCACCGGTCGCCTCGACTTCTCCGACACCGAATACCGCCGGGCCTGGTCCATGGCCGTCTTCCAGGGACGCCTCTTCTGCGGCGTCCTCCCGTCCGGCAAGGTCCACGCCCTGCGCGCAGGAGCCGGCGTCTCCCACGACCACGCCGTTCCCGCCGGATGGCACCACCTCGCGGCCGTCCGCGACGGCGACCGCCTGCGATTGCACCTCGACGGACGAAAGGTCGCCGAAGCCACCCTCCCCGCGGCACTCGCCAGTCCCGCACCGGGCCGCGACCCCGGCCCCAACCTTCCCTGGCGCATCGGGTACGGCGAACACGCCACCTTCCGAGGGGCCCTGCGCGATCTCCAGGCCTTCTCCCAGGCGCTCACCGATCGCGAGATCCGGCGACTGGCATCGAAGGGCCGCCGGGTGACGACACGCCGCTGATCGGACCCCGGCTTGTTCCGCCCAAAGTCGCACGGCGACGAGCCCGGCGGCGTGCCGCGCCCGGCCAAGGCGTCGCGTCGGACTCAGGTGCCGCCGGCCGCGGCGGTCTCGTGGGCCAGGGCGCGCGCCGCCCGACGCCGCACCGCGTAGCGCTTCACCAGTTCGTCCGCGATCACCCCGATCAGGATGACCGCCCCGATGATGGCGAACTCGATGTTGTTCCGGGTCGTCACCAGCGTGATCATGTTGCGCAGCACCTGCATCAGCGCGGTGCCGATGATCACCCCCAGGATCGTCGCCTCACCGCCCCGCAGGCTGCATCCCCCGAGAACCGCCGCCGCGATGGCGTAAAGCTCGTAGAAGTTCCCGAAATCCACCGGCTGCGCCGAGTTCACATCGAGCACGAACAGCACCCCGCCGAACCCGGCGAGGGTCGAGCTGATGACATAGGCCAGCACCGTCATGCGCTCGGTGTTGATCCCGCTGTAGCGCGCCGCCTCCTCGTTCCGCCCCAGGGCCAGCAGGTACCGGCCGTAGATCGTCCGGTTCAGAAAGATCGCGGCGGCAACGGCGACCAGCAGCAGGAACACCCACGGCGCCGGAAGCGCGAAGTCCTCGATGAACGGCAGTTTGATCTGCCCGGTCGCCAGGGTGCGCAGTCCCCGGTAATCGCCGCCGAATCCGACGGTCTGATCGTTGGTGAACCCGCGGGCGACGCCCCGGTACAGCAGCAGGCCGCAAAGGGTGACCACGAACGGCTGGAGCCGCAGCTTGGTGATGAGCAGGCCGTGCGCCAGCCCGATGCCCATCGACAGCCCCAGCATCGCCGTCACCGCCGCCGGCACCGACCACCCGTGCCGGGTCAGCAGCCACGGCAGCCCGCAACCCACCAGGCAGATCACCGACCCGATCGAAAGATCGATGCCCCCGGTCACGATCACGAACGTCACCCCGACGCTGATGATCCCGAACAGGGCCGTCCGCCGGACCAGGTTCTCCAGGTTGTACCCGCTCAGGAAGCTGTCGCTCGCCATCGCCGTGACGACGCACACCACCGCCAGGAGCACCGAAATGCCGATGATCTTCTTCATGGAACTACACCACCGTCCTTTCCCCGCCGGTCGCCAGTTGCATCACCGCCTCCTCGCTCAGATCCTCCCGGCGCAATTCCCCCGCCAGCCGCCCCTCGTGCAGCACCAGCGCCCGGTCCGACATGCCCAGCACCTCCTCCATCTCGCTCGACACGAACAACACCGCCACCCCCTCGTCCGCCAGCTCCTCCATCAGCCGGTAGATCTCCTGCTTCGCCCCGATGTCCACACCCCGCGTCGGCTCGTCCATCAGCAGCACCTTCGGCTTCATCGCCAGCCACTTCCCCAACACCACCTTCTGCTGGTTCCCCCCCGACAGGAACTGGACGAACTGCCGGTCGTGCGGCGTCTTGATCCTCAACGCACACACCATCTCCAGGCTGGTGCGCGCCATCTGCGACCACGAGAAGAACCCGAACCGCTGGTCGCGCCGCAGCCGAGCAAGATACAGGTTCTCACGCACCGCCATCTCCAGGATCACCCCCTGCCGCTTCCGATCCTCCGGCACCAGCGCCAACCCCGCCGCTATCGCCTCCCGCGGCGTCCGCGGTGCAAGCTCCCTCCCCCCCAGCCGCATCACCCCGCCCACCGCAGGCTCCACCCCGAACAACGCCTCCAACAGCTCCGTCCGCCCCGCCCCCACCAGACCCGCCATCCCCACAATCTCCCCCGCCCGCAGCGAAAACCGCACCGCATGCCGCGGATGCGCCCGGCTCCGCAACCCGTCCACCTCCAACACCACCTCCCCGGGCCGACGCGGAACGTGCGGGTAGAACTGCGACAGATCCCTGCCCACCATCAGCTTCACCATCCGCGAATGATCGATCGCCTCCCGCTCCAGATCCCCCGCGTTCTCCCCGTCCCGCAACACCGTCACCCGGTCCGCCAACGCCTTCACCTCCCCCAGCCGATGCGAGACATACACGATGCTCACCCCGCGCCCCCGCAGTTCACGAATCACCCGGAACAGATTCTCCGCCTCGTGCGCCGACAGACTCGACGTCGGCTCGTCCATGATCAGCACCCGCGCACTCACCGACAGCGCCTTGGCGATCTCCACCAACTGCTGGTGCCCGATCGTCAACGCCCCCACCAGCGTCGCCGGATCCACCTCCAGCCCCACCGCCTCGAGAAACACCCGCGCCTCCCGCCGCATCCGCCCCGTGTCCATCAACCCCCGCTTCAATGGCTCGCGCCCCAGGAAGATGTTCGCGGCCACATCCAGGTTGTCCGCCAGATTCAGCTCCTGGTGGATCAGCGCGATCCCCGCCCGCAAGGCGTCGTGAACGTTCCGAAGCTCCACCGGCCGCCCGTCCAGCATCACCTCCCCCGAGTCCGCCCGCTGCACGCCGGCCAGAATCTTCATCAGCGTGCTCTTCCCCGCCCCGTTCTCCCCGATCACCGCCAGCACCTGCCCGGCGCCAAGCGCCAGGCTCACACCCTTCAACGCGCGCACCCCGGGAAACGATTTCGTCAGCCGGCGGACCTCGAGCAACGGCGCGGTCATGAACGTCGGTCCCGCTCTATTTCGCCGGTCCCACCTTCGATTTCAGGTCCGCCCAGAATTCCTCCACCGTGTCCTTCCGGATCTGCCGCGCGGGAATGTCGATGAACTTGGAGGCCGGGATCACCCCGGTGTTGCCCTGGGCGAGTTCCGCAAGGATCTCCACCGACTTGTACCCGTACATGTACGGGTTCTGGACGACGGTGCCGTGCACCGCACCGCTCTGCACCCCCGCCAGCGTCGCGTCGTCCTCGTCAAAGGCCACGCACTGCACCTTCCCGATCTTGTTGGCCTGCGAGAGCGCCTCCAGCAGCAGCGGCGTGCTGTACCCGAACAGCCCCACCATGCACCCGATGTCGGGATACTTCGCAAGCGTGTCCTCCGCGTTCGCCTTGCCCTTCGCCCGGTCGAACTGGTCGGTCAGCGTGCCCACGATGGTGAACCCGTTGGCGCTCAGGACCTCCGACGGCGGATCGAAACGGGTCGGATCCTCGGAACGCCCCAGGATCGCGTCCACCACCCCCTGCCGCCGCCGCTTGGAGTTGTCCTGCTCCAGCCGCCCGATGAAGAGCATCACCGAACCGCCCTTCGGCAACGACTCGCGAACCAGCTCCCCGCACATCCGCCCGGCCTTGTAGTTGTCCATGCCGATGTACAACAGCCGGTCGCTCTCCGGCGCGTCCGAGTCATGGGTGATCAGCTTCGTCCGCCGCGCCGCCTCGTTCAGAATGTCCCGCTGGTTCGCCGGATCGATCGGGCTCACCGCGATGCCGTCAATGCCCCGGGTGAGCAGATCCTCGATCATCCGCTTCTGGTCGCTGATGCCCTCCACCGGCATCAGGGTCGTCGCCTCCACCCCGTGCTTCTCCCCGGCCGCCTTCACCCCTGCCGCCGCGATCGTCCAGAACGAGGCCACCCCGTTGGTCACAAACGCCACCCGCTTCCGCTTCGCCGCCCCACCGCCCGCCGCCGATCCGTCCCCGGACCCGGAAGGTTTGCACCCGGGAAACAGGGCGGCGGCGAGAGGCAGCGGCAGCGTGGCGAGGAATTCGCGCTTGGTCAGTTTCATGGCGGCTGGGGAAGTCGCGCCGAAACTAGACAAAGCCGCCAGACCCTACAATGCCCTTCGCGCCAATCGCACCCCGCCGCGCCGAAACACCCAGGCCACCGCAGTGACCTCCCAGACCCCCACCCGTCTCCCACCCCCACACCGTCAGACCCGCGCCGGCTCGGGCACGGACGTCACCATCGCCGGGGCTTCAGCCGCCGGTTCGCGCCGCCCCGCAAGCAGGGCGTACATCGCCGGAATCACGAACAGCGTCAGCACACCCCCGAACACCAGCCCCCCAATCACCGCGATGCCCATCGAGACCCGGCTTTCCGAGCCCGCCCCCAACGCAAGCGCAATGGGCAGAATGCCAAGGATCGTCGCCAGCGAGGTCATCAGGATCGGCCGCAGCCGCGCCGCCGCCGCCTCCCGGACCGCCTCGAGCGCCGATCCCACCCCGGCGTCCCGCCGCTGGTTGGCGAACTCCACGATCAGGATGCCGTTCTTGGTCACCAGCCCGATCAGCATGATCAACCCGATCTGCGAGAAGACGTTCAGGGTCTGGCCAAACCACCAGAGCGCCCAGAGCGCACCCGCCAGCGCCAGGGGCACGGTCAGCAGAATCACCAGCGGATCCCGGAAGCTCTCGAACTGCGCCGCCAACACCAGGTAGATCAGCACCAGCGCCAGCAGGAACACCCAGCCCAGCGAGGAGGAGCTCTCCTCGAAATCCTGCGCCGCCCCGGTCAGCGTGGTCGTAAACCGCTCGTCCAGGGTCTCCCGCGCCACCTCCCGGAACACCCGGATCCCCTCCCCCATCGTCCGACCACGCGCCAGCGTCCCCGACAGCGTCGCCGAACTGTACCGGTTGTACCGGTACAACTCCGGAGGCGCGCTGCTCTCGGTCAACCCCACCAGGTTGTCGAGTTGCACCATGTCCCCGTTCGCCGCCGGCACCGCAATGCCCGCCAGATCACCCGGACGCGACCGGAACTGGCGCGTGAGCTGGCCGATGACCTCGTACTGCTTGTCCCGGAGGATGAAATAACCGAATCGCTGGCCGCTGAGCGACGACTGCAGGGTCTGCGCGATGTCCAGCGCACTCACGCCCAGGATCTGCGCCTTGTCCCGGTCGAGCCGGACCTGCACCTCCGGTTTGTTGAACTTGAGATCGCTGTCCACGAAGGTGAACACCTCGCTCTTCCGGGCCTCGTCCAGAAACCGCGGCAGCGCCCCGCGCAGGGACTCCAGATCCGGGGCCTGGATGACGAACTGAACCCCGCTCTGCCCCGACCGCCTCTCCCCGATGCTGGCCTCCTGGGTCACGTTCACCCGCGCCCCGGTCAGCTCGCGCTGGATGCCCTGAAGCTCCGCCGCGATCTCCTGCTGCGTCCGGACCCGCTCGTGCTTGTCCTTCAGAAAGACCCGCACGAACCCCGTGTTGATCGCCCCCTGAACCCCCTGCGCCCCGCCCGAACCAGGCACCTGGGTCATCATGAGCGAAGCCTCCGGCACCCGGTCGGCCGCCGCCTTCGCCAGGTCGTCCACGTAGTGCTGCATGTAGTCGTAGCTGACCCCCTCCGCCGCCGTGGCCCGAAGCCAGATGCGCCCGCGATCCTCCAACGGCGATAGCTCCCGCGGCAGTTCCCGGTAGAACCACCCGATCACCACCGCCGACACCCCAAGCACCGCCGGCGCCGCCCATCGCCACCGCAGAAACCTTGCCAGACTCCCCGCATACCCATCCTCCATCGCCCGGAACCACGGTTCCGTGGTCCGGAACAACCACCCCTGCGCGCCGTGCGGCCGAAGCATCCGCGAACTGAGCATCGGCGTCAGGGTCAACGCCACCACCGCCGAAATCAGCACCGCCCCCGCAATCGTCACCCCGAACTCCCGGAACAACCGCCCCGACAACCCGCCCATGAACAGCAACGGCAGAAACACCACGGCAAGCGTGATCGTCGTCGACACCACCGCGGTGAAGATCTCCCGCGTGCCCTCGATCCCCGCACGCATCGGCGGCATCCCGTCCTCCACCTTCTTGTAGATGTTCTCCAGCACCACGATCGCGTCGTCGACCACCAGACCGATCGCCAGCACGATCCCCAGCAGGGTCAGGGTGTTGATCGAAAACCCCGCCCCCGCCATGATCGCGAACGTCCCCACGATCGACACCGGGATCGCCACCACCGGGATCAGCGTGGTCCGCCATTCCCGCAGAAACAGGAACACCACCAGCACCACCAGCACGAACGCCACCACGATGGTCTCCGACACCTCGTGCAGCGACCGCCTCACATACGCGGTGTTGTCATACGCCACCTCGAGCTGGATGTCCGACGGCAGCTCCTTCTCGATCCGATCCAGCCGCCGCCGGATCTCGTCCACGATCTCGATCTGGTTCGCGCCGGGTTGCGGCCGGAAATAGAGCCCCGCGATCGGCCGCCCGTCCACCTTCAGCGCCCCACGCTCGTTCTGCGGCCCCAGCTCCGCATACCCGACGTCCTGGAACCGCACGATCCGGTCCCCCTCCCGCTTCACCACCATCGCGTTGTAGTCCGCCGCAGTGTTCAGCCTCGACAGCGTCTTCACCGGCAGTTCCACCGATTCCCCCTCGATCCGCCCCGAGGGCAGCTCGACGTTCTCCCGTGCCAGCGCACGCCGGATGTCGATCGGGGACAACCCGTACGCCGCCAATCGGTCCGGGTCCATCCACAGCCGCATCGCATACCGCTTCTCCGCGGGCTGATCCACCGTCGCGATGCCGGGCACGGTCTGCAGCCGTTCCCGCAGCGAATCGGCGAAGGCCGAAAGCTCGAGCTGGCTGCGCCGCTCGCTCCGCAACGCCAAACCCAGGATCGGACTGGAGTCGGCGTGCGCCTTGTTCAACACCGGCGGGTTGGCGTCGGCCGGCAGGTTCCGGATCGCCCGGCTCAACTGATCGCGCACATCGCTCGCCGCAGTGTCGAGATCGGTCTCCAGGGTGAACTCCACGGTGATCTGGCTCACCCCCTCACGGCTGGTCGAGGTCAGCGACCGGATGCCGGCCACGGTGTTCACCGCCTCCTCGATCGGCTCGGTGATCTGCGCCTGCACCACCTCCGCCGCCGCACCGGGATAGGTGGTCGAAATCGAAATGGTCGGCGGATCCACCGCCGGATACTCCCGCACCCCGAGCCGGACCCACGACAACGCTCCAAAAATGGTGATCAGGAGCGAGATCACCACCGTCAGCACCGGCCTCCGCACGCTGGTCTCGGCAAGGCTCATCCCTCCACCCCTCCCCCTCCGGCCAAGCCCACCCCACGCCGCGACCCCGACAGCGTCCCCGTCGTCCGCCGCGGCTCCATCGAACGCCCCACACCCGCATCCACCACCGGCTCCACCGGCAACCCCGCCCGCATCTGCTGCAACCCCGAGGTGATCACCACATCCCCGGCCCGAAGCCCCGAGAGAACCTGAACCGTCGACTCCGTCCGCGTCCCCGTCTCCACCACCCGCCGCTCCGCCTTCCCGTCCACCGACACAAACACGTTCTTGTCCGTGACCCCCGACACCACCGCAACCGCCGGCACCAGGATCGCATCCTCGGTCCGCGTCAGCGTGATCTCCACGTTCGCAAAGGTCCCCGGCAACAGCCGCCCGTCCGGGTTCGGACATATGGCCCGCACCAGAAGCGTCCGGGTGCCGGGATCGATCCGCGGATCCGACGCCTGGACCTCCCCCTGGTACTTCCGGTCCCCGCCCGCCACGGTGAACGCAACCGGACTGCCCTGCCCGACCTTGCCCGCGTAACGCTCGGGAATCGCGAAGTCCACCTTGAGATTGTCCAGCCGTTGAAGCGTGGCGATCCGACTGGAGGCGCTGACAAAGGCGCCCTCGCTCACAAACCGCAACCCCACCACCCCGTCGAAGGGCGCGCGAATCTCGGTCTTCGCAATCTGCGCCTCCATGAGCGCGATCTCCGCCTCCTGCACGGCGACGTCGTTGAGCGCGGCATCGAATTCGTCCTGGTTGGCGATCCCGTCCTTGTAGAGCTCCCGCATCCGTGCCTCACGACGTTTGGCGAGTTCCCGCCGACTCGAGGCCCGGGCGCGTGTCGCCTGCAGGTCCGCGTCGTTGAGCTTCACCAGCAGATCGCCGCGCCGGACCCGGCTGCCCTCGGTGAAGGCGATCCGCACGATCTTCCCGTTGGTCTCGGCCTGCAGTTCAACCCCCTCCTCCGCCCGCAGCGTGCCCGTCGACGCCACGGTCTCGGTGAAGGGTTCCGGCGCCACCACCACGGCGGAAACCCGCAGCGGCGCCACCGGACGCGCCACGCCGCCCGCCCCCCCGCCGGATTTCCCGACCGGGGGGCGCCCACGATCCCCTCCCCACCCCCAAACCCCCAACCCCAGGCCCGCCACCAGGCCCGCCGCCAGCCAGCCTCCCCATCGTCTCGCACGCGTCATGCGGTTTCCTGTGTCAGTGGGTGTCGATTCACCACCGGTCCTTCGCTTCGGCGGGTGTTGTGTCAGGGCTCCAAACGCTTCAGATCGGAACCGGCTGGTAACCCCCGAGCGTCTTCTCGAGGTGCGCCATCGCCGCGAACACCACGTGCTCCATCCAGGGCCTCCCCACCACCTGCACCCCGATGGGCAGCTTGTTCCCGCACGAACCCCCGCGAACCACCCCGGCCGGATAACCGGTGACGTTATAGATCGAGGTGAAGCTCGAGCCGGGCAGATCCCCGACCTTGTCCGGATCCCCGATCATCGGCAGCGGGGTGGCGCGCACGGGACAGATCAGGACGTCGTAGTTCTCCATGAACGCCAGGATCTCCGACTTGATGGCGTCCTGCGTCTCGAGCAGGGCGATGAACTCGGCGACCGGAAGCTGGGGCTGGTCGAACTTCCGCGCCGGCCCCGGAACGATGGTGTTGTACCGCTGGGTCAGCCGCTTCTGCCACGCGTTGCCATCGCCGGTCGTGAGCTTACGCCGGATCTCATTGGCCTCCATGATGCGCGGCGGAAGGTCCTCGGTGACGGCGCAACCGGCGGCCTCCAGCGCCTTCGCGGCAGCCTGGATGACCGACACCACCTCGCCCGCCGATCCCACCGCCCCCGGACCCTGCTGGGTGTAGAACGCCACCCGAAGCCCCGCGAGCTTCACCGCCGCGGGATCCCCGAAGGGCACCGCGTGGATGGCCGCGTCCAGGTAGTCCGGTCCGCTGATCAACGGCGTCAGGGTCACCAGATCCTCCACGTACCGCGTCATGGGCCCGAGCTGCTGGTAATTGTCGAAGGTGCCGCCGTAATCGACGATGTGCCCCGTCCGGGGCACCCGCCCTGAGGTGGGCTTGATGCCGGCAATCCCGCAGGCGTGCGACGGCCCACGGATGCTCCCGCCAAAGTCACTGCCGATGTCGAACGCCGACCCGCCCGCGGCCACGATCGCCCCCGCCCCCCCGCTCGACCCGTACACGGTGTACCGGGTGTCGTACGGATTCCGGGTCATCCCATACAGGATGTTCGCGGTGGTCCCCAGACCCGATACCCCGCCGATGGTGAACTCGGGCGTGTTGGTCTTCCCCAGAAGAATGGCACCGGCGGCACGCAGACGAGCGACAACCGTCGCGTCTCGTGGAGGAACATAATTCGAGCGTCCTTGCGTGCCGCCGGTGGAAATCACCCCTTCCGTCTCAATGGAATCCTTGATCGTCATCGGAACCCCGTGCAACGGGCCCCTGGCCTCGCCCCGCGCCAACGCCGCGTCCGCCGCCCTCGCCTCAGCCAGCGCCCGCTCATAACAGGGCATCACCACGGCGTTGAGCACCGGATCCACCTTCTGGATCCGCTCGATGTGCCGGGTCACCACCTCGACGGCCGAGAACTTCTTCGCCCGAATCGCCGCGGCAAGTCGTGTCGCCGACATGAACAGCGGATCGTCGGAACCGGCAACCGCCGCGCGCGCCGGCGCCGGGGCAACACTTGCGCCGGTGAGGATGGCGGCGGCGGCGGCCGCCCCGCTGGCGGCGCCACCGGAGGTCGCGGAAGCCGAGACGGAAGTGGAGGAACGACCGGCCAGCCTGCCGGTCCGGATGCGCCGGAACAGATCCCGCCGGCTCAGTGCCGTGGAACCACCCGGGTCGGACACGCTGGCGCTGGAATCGGTCGGGCCGGAGACGATGTCGTGGGGAACAAAGGTTTTCATGGAAGGATCGGGGATGCGGTCGTGGTGGATTGGGTGCGGGCCGTTGAATCAGCGTGTGGCGAACAGGGTTCCGGGAGGCTTCCACCCGCCGGACTTCTCCAGGTGTTGCGCGACCGCGAGGATCACGTCCTCGCGCCACGGCTGGCCCACGATCTGCAGTCCCAGCGGCAGTCCCTCCGAGGAGGTGCCGTAACGGACCACCACCGCCGGCCAGGTGGTCAGGTTGTAGATGGAGGTGTAACCCGCGTTCTGCGGAACGGGCTTGGCATGCGCCGGCGCCGGGTAGGCGTTGGTCGGACAGAGAATCACGTCGTAGTTTCGCATCCAGTTCAGCAGCCGGCTGCGGAGCGCGTCCTGGCGTTCCATGAAGTCGGTGAACTCGGCGCTGGTGATGGCAATGCCGGTGAGGTTGTCCTTGATGCCGGGCGAGGGTTCCCGCGTGCCGGCTCGGTCCAGCAGCCGCTGGTACCAGGCGCCGCCATCGGCCTTCGTGAGCTTGGTCCGGATCTCGTTCCCCTCGGCGTCGCCACCGTGGAAATCCTCCTTCACCCGCGCCCCCAGGTCCGCCATCGCCCGGGCCGCGGCCCGGACCATCGACTGCGTCTCGGGGGTCGGGGTGACCACCTGGTTGTCGACGTAGTACGCGACACGCAGGGAGCGGAGGTCGACCTTGCCGGGATCACCCAGCGGGGCCGGCACGGCCGCGGCGTCGCGGAAGTCGGGCCCGGAGATGACCGGGAGAAGGGTGACGATGTCCTCGACCCACCGCGCCAGCGGGCCGAGCTGCTGGTAGAGATCGAACGCACCGCCGTAACCCGGCCAGTGCCCGGTGCGGGGAACCCGGCCCGTCGTGGGCTTGATGCCCGCGATCCCGCAGGCGTGGGCCGGCGACCGGATGCTGCCGCCGAAATCGGAGCCGATGTCGAACGGCGACCCGCAGGCCGCCACGATCGCCCCGGCTCCCCCGCTCGAGCCCCGCGGGGTGTGCGCCGTGTTGTACGGGTTGTTCGTCTGGCCGTAGACGAGGTTGTAGGTGCCGCGTGAACCGCCGCCGAGGGTGAACTCCGGCGTGTTGGTCTTGCCCAGCAGGATCCCGCCCGCCTTCCTCAGACGCGCAACAACCGTGGCGTCCTTCGAGGGGATGAAGGACTTCAGCCCCAGCGATCCCGCGGTGGTCACCACGCCCTCGGTCTCCAGCGAATCCTTGATGGTGAACGGAACCCCGTGCAGCGGGCCCGCCACGTCGCCCCGCGCAAGCCGGGCGTCCGCCTCCCGCGCCTCCGCCTTCGCCCGCTCCGCACAGGTGAAAACCACCGCGTTGATCCGCGGATTCACCGCCTCGATCTGGGCAAGGCACGCCTCCACCACCTCCACGGACGACACCTTCCTCTCACGGATCATCCGGCCCAGCTCCGTCGCCGACTTCGCGACCAACTCGCCCGCGGAGGGCGCCGCCCCCGCCGTGATTCCGTGCCGCATGCAGAGCAGCGCCCCGCCGGCGAGCGCGGTGGTTCCGAGAAACCGCCGCCGGTTCAACCCCGGCCCTGCGCCGGATTGCGCCGGCCCCGGAAGGTCGGACGCGCGTGGATCAGGATTCGGGATCATGGCTTCAATGGGGTGTGACGATGACGGCATGGGACGTGTGGGGTTGGGTTTGGGATGGAACGGTTCAACGGTCTGCTGAGGCGGAGATAATCACCGGGCCGTGACGGAACCGGGACCCGGAGTCTGCCGGGCCGTGAACCAGTACGGGGTCTCCGCCGGAGGAAAGCTGCGCTTGGGGATCATGCCGTGGATGCCCTTGGTGCCATCGACAACCTGGGTGACACGGAAATCGACCCCGATGCTGGCGAACGCGAAGGCCCGGAAGAAATCCCAGCCCCGCCATTCCTGCAGGAACCCGACGGTCTCCAGGATGGCCTGCCTCATCGCGTCATCGAGGTCGGGATCGAGCCCGAAGGTGAGGTGGTGGGTCGGCGTCTCCGCCCTGGGCATCGCCAGGGTGCGTCCCCGGTGGAGGATGAACTGAAGCACCGCGGTGTTGGCGGTCTCGATGGCGTTGACCGTCACCTCCCCATCACCCTGCGCCGCGTGGGCGTCACCGGTGAAGAACAGCGCCCCGGGATGGAACACCGGAAGGTGAAGCGTCGCGCCGGCGGTGAGTTCCTTGCAGTCCAGGTTCCCCCCGAAACGTCCCGGCGGCCCGCTGCGCCGATTGGGGCCTTCCTCCGTCGGCGGCAGCGTTCCCATCACCCCCATGAACGGCCCCAGCGGCACCTCCACCCCGGGCTCGAACACCCCGACGTTCCGCTCCAGGTCCAGCGGCACGACCCTGGTGTACGGCCGCGGAACCCGGTCCGGTATGCCCCCACGGCCCGGCAGCATCCCCACCGTCCCATAGGGAATCCGCGGCACCACCGAAAGGATCCGCACCTCGATGGAATCACCCGGCTGCGCGCCTTCGATCTCCACCGGACCCACCAGCAGATGGCCGTTGGTGATCCCCGCATACCGGGGGGTCTCGGCCAGCACCCGCATCGTCTCCGACAGGCACACCTGATTCGTGGAGACGGGAATCCCGTTCTCCCGCAGCCATTCGCCGGGATCCTTGTCACTGGTCCAACGCGCCCCGCCGCCGGTGTCGAAGGTCACCGTGTCCCCGGACCGGATCGTCAGGATCGGTGCCTTCTGGGACGGGAAGTTCCCGATGGCGGAGTTCCCCGGGGTCAGGGCCACGTGGTGGCTGGCAGCCGGGCTGGCGGGACCGGCGGCGAGGGTCCACACACCGAACAGAACCAGCGGCAGTGCGGAACGGGATGGGAGGAACGGGAGGAACATCATGGGCAGGGACGTGGGGCTGGACGGGGTCAGTAGTCGAAGGTCTCGCCGGGCAGCGGCGGTGTGGAGGCCGGGGTCCGCCGCTGCGGATGCACCGCTTCAACGCCAGCGGCGATGCGAAGCAGGGTCGGTTCGCTCCACGGACGCCCCAGGATCTCGAGCCCGATGGGCAGTTGCGCCGGGGTGAACCCGGCCGGGACGATGAACGCCGGCAGCCCGGTGACCGGGCTGGTCTGGTTCGGCTGATAGCGGCTGGTGGGCGCGTCCTTGGGTCCGATCAGGAGCGGACCGTGGAGTTTGTGGGGATAGATCAGGGCGTCGAGCCGGTGGCGGTCCATCAGCGCCACGATCATCTCCCGCAGCGCGGCCTTGGCCTCCAGCACCGCCCGATACTCCGGGTCGCGATCCAGGTCCCGGGGATTCGCCGCCGCCTGGATGATCTCCGGACGCACCGGATGGATCGTGTTGGCGATCATCTCGCCGACGTTCCTGAACTTCGCGCCCGGCCCCTGGCGCGCGAGGTACCGGTTGATGGCCTCGACCCGCTCGAACCGGCTCGGCGAGGCGTTGGTGAGATAACCGGGCAGATCGATTCCCAGGCTCACACCGCGCATGACCTGCGCGCCGGCCCGCTCGATGGACGCATACGCCTTCTCGAACATCTCCACCGCGCCGTCCTCCACCGGCTTGAAATCATACGCCTCCTTGAGAACCCCGAGACGCGCCCCTCGCAGACCGTTGGTGACCACGAAACTCGTGTACGGCTCCAACGGCATCTTCCCCAGGCTCTGCGCGGTCCAGAGATCCGCCGAATCAAACCCCGCGATCACGTCGAGCATGGCGGCGACGTCGAACACCGACCTCGCCATCGGGCCTCCGCGTTCACCGGTGATGTAGCTCCACATCTGGCCGTCCCGGCTGATCAGCCCCGAGGTGGTGGACAACCCGCACAGGTTGCCGTCGGAGGTCGGGGTCCGGATCGAAAACCCCGTCTCGCTGCCAAGCCCCAACGGGGCGAAATACGCGGCCAACCCCGCCGATGTGCCGCTGCTCGACCATCCGGGCGTCCGGTCGAGCGCGTGCGGGTTCAGGCTCGAACCGCCAAGACTGCTGCTCGCAACGATCTCCGTCGCACCATACCAGTCGCTCTGGTTCACCTTCGCCAGAATGATGGCTCCCGCCTCCCGCAGGCGGGCGACGACGAACGCGTCCCGCGACGGCTGCGCGTCGGCCATGGCCTTGAATCCGCCGCTGGTTGGAAGGTCGTGCGTGTCGAACACGTCCTTCACGATCACCGGCACGCCATGCAGGGGACTCCTCGGACCGCGCACCCTGCGCTCGGCGTCCAGTTCCCGCGCGGTCTCCACCGCCCTCGGGTTCAGGCTGAGCACCGCCCGGATCGCCGGCCCCTCCCGGTCGTAGGCCCGGATGCGGGCGAGATAAAGCTGCACCAGCTTCTCCGAACTCAGCGCCCCGGCTGCGAACGCCGCCTGGATGTCGCGCAGGGACGCGTGCTGGAGTTCAAACCGCGCCGCCCGCGCACTGCCGGCGGCCGCCAGAAGCGCCAGCGCCGCAAGCAACCCCCGGATCGCCGGACCGACGCCCCGTGATGTGGATTCAGTATTCATCGAAGATCCTTCGGATGCCGGCGAGGTCCGCGCCCCTGGCCAGGGCAAGCTGAAGCAGCATCCTGGCCTTCTCGGGCTGGAGGTTGTCCCCGGGCACGATTCCCGCCTCGCGCCGCCTCGGGGTGTCCTGCACCCGTCCGCCCCGGGTCCGCGCTGTGGCGACCACCACCAGGCCCTTCTCCTGGGCCCGTTTGACCGCCTCCGTCTGCCCCCCCGCCAGCGCGCCCGCACCAGTGCCGTCGATCACCAGACCCTTCGCCCCGTTCGCCACCACCGCGTCCACCAGATAACCCGGCGAATCGGTGTGCCCGTACAGGACCTCGACCGCGGGCAGAACCTCCGGGAGCCCCGCCAGGTGAAACTCCGACCGGTACGTGTGCCGCCGCAGCGGGGAGGTGTGGAACACCACCCGGTCCGGGTCCACCACCCCCAGCACACCAAGATCCGGACTGCGAAAGGTCTCCACCCGGTACGCACTGGTCTTCATGACGTCCCGCGCGGTGTTGATGTTCTGGTTCATCACGTGGAGCACACCCTTCCCCGCGGCCGCAGGCGTCCCCGCAACCCGCACCGCGTTGTACAGGTTCAAGGGACCGTCCCCGCTCAACCCGCTCCACGGCCGCTGCGCACCCACGAACACGATCGGCTTCCGGGTGTTGACCACCAGGTTCATGAACCAGGCGGTCTCCGCCATGGTGTTCGTCCCGTGCGTCACCACCAACCCGTCCACCGAGGGGTCGTCGGCCAGTTCCTGCAGACGGCCGGCCACCTTCCGGATGTGCGCCTGGCTCATGCCGCCGGCAGCCCGCCCGGCGATGTCCTCCGGCTGCCGCTGGTCGTCGATGGTCAGCCGCGCAATGAGCCCAAGCTCCGGCAGCGCGTCCACCCACTCCTGGGGCGCGACCCGGTTGCCCGGCCCGCCGTAGTTGTTCAGGTTCATCCGGCTCGATGCCTTGCTCGCAATGGTCCCCCCCATGGAAACCAGAACCACCCGCGGCAACCCCAGCCCCGGAGGCAACCCCTTCGGGATCTCCTGGCCCGCAACCCGCGGCCCCAACCCCGCCAGCGCCGCACCGCCCAGCAGCATCCGTCGCAACGCCGTCCGCCGGCTCTCCCCCACGCCCACACTCCACCCCCTCCGCCGCCATTCATCAGCCTGGTGTTCTCGCATATTTCTCGTGAGTTGCATTGAGGTCTGAGGTCCGCACGTCCGCCACCGCTTCAGTACTCGTCGAAGATCCGCTGGAGCTCCCGCGCATCCCGCGTCTTCGTCAGGGCGACCCGCAGCAGGACCCGGGCCTTCTGCGGATTCAGGCTGTCCGAGGTCACCACGCCGCGCCCCGCCTGCCGGTCGCTGTGCAGCACCCGCCCCGCTCCCTTGCGGTCGCTCTGCACCACCACCACGCCCTTGCCCAGCGCGCCCAACGCCCCCCGCGCCACCGCGGGCGACGAATCGGCCATCACCACCCCCGCAACCCCCGAGGCCGCCAGCGACTCGATCGGCACCACCGACGCCTCCTGATGCCCGTACACCACATCCACCGCCGGCAACTGCGTCAGGTCGTCCACGCTGAACTCCGAACGCGCGGTGTGGCGCGTCAGCGGCGAACGGTAGAACACCACCCGGTCCGAATCCGCGTAGCCAAGCGGCCCCACCTCCCGCGAGACGAAGGTCTCCGCCCGGGTGGTGTGCCCCTTGGTGACGAACCGCGCCGAATGAATGGTGTCGTCGAGCAGCACAAGCACCCCCTTCCCCACCGCGTCCTCGCACGCCGCCGTCCGCACCGCGTTGTAGAGATTCAGCGGACCGTCCCGGCTGATGGCGGTCCATGGACGCATCGCGCCCACCACCACCACCGGCTTCTCGGACCGCACCACGAGATGCAGGAAGTACGCCGTCTCCTCCAGCGTGCCCGTGCCGTGGGTCACCACCGCCCCCGCGACGTCCGGATGCGCCAGCGCCTGGTTCACACCCCGGGCGAGCCGCAACAGCAGCTCGGTGGTCATGTTGCCGCTGCCGAGATTGCTGATCTCCCGCACCTCGATGCGCGCCACGTCCTTGAGTTCCGGCAGATCGGCGAGAAGCTCCTGCGGCGACACCCGCCCGTCGCTGTACTCGGAGAGCTTCAGCCGGTGCGCACCCTTGCTCTGGATCGTGCCCCCGGTGGTGAAGAGCACGACGCCCGGCAGCGATTCGGCCGCCCGCGCGTCCCCCGCGACGCCGGGAACCAGCCCCAGCCCCGGAAGGAGCGCGAGCGCCGCAATCGCCGCGACCCACCCGCGCGTGATTCGCCCGTACGACTTCCCGGCGTTTCGGTTCGGTTTCATGGTTCGGATTCGAAGGAATGGATTCGTGCAGTGATCGGCCGCAGGCGACGCGCGTATCGACCCGGCTCAGAAGGATTCGCCCGGCAACGCCGGCGTGCTCGAGGGAGCCTTCCGGTGCCCGGTCTTCGCCTCGAACCCCGAGGCCACACGGATCAGCACGGGCTCGCTGAACGGGCGCCCGAGGAACTGAACCGCAAAGGGCATGCCGTCCGAGGCGAAGAACCCACCGGGAACGATGATGGTCGGCAGCCCGGTGTAGGAACTGAGATTGTTCCGGATGTCCGGCGGACGTTCGGTGCCGACGGGGATGTCCTCGGTCTGAAACGTCCGGAAGGGAAGGATGATCGCGTCGAGCTGGTACTTGTCCATGAGACCGACGAGCGCGCTCCGCAGGACCTCCTTCTGGCGGATGGCCGCGAACAGGGGCTTGTGGTGGTCCAGCGAGGTGATCTTCGCGGCCTCGAGGATCGTCGGTTTCACCAGGTCGCCGCCCTTGCGGATCATCTCCTCCACCGACCGGATGGGCGCGTCGGGGCCGAGATCGGCGAGGTACTTGTCGATGGCGATCGCGCGTTCGAAGGCGGCGGAGCCGGCGTCGGCCTGGGCTTCGACGAGGTCCATGCCGGTGAGCACGGGATCCACAAGCATCGCACCCGCGGCCTTCATGTCGGCCATGGCCTTGTCCATGAGCGCCAGTCCCTCCTCATGCTTCGGCCCCTTGCGGAACATCTCCCGCAGCACCCCGAGCCGCGCCCCCGACAGGCCCGCCGGATTCACGAACGAGACGTACGGCTGGTCCGGCATCTTCCCCAGGCCCTGCAGGGTCACCAGGTCCGCCGGATCGAACCCGGCGATCACATCCAGCACCGCGGCGCAGTCGTACACCGAACGTCCCATGGGCCCGCCGTTCTCCTGGAAGGGCGAGCTCCACATCATCCCCGTCCGGCTCACCAGACCATGCGACGACGAGATCCCGACGATGTTGTTCAGCGCGCTGGGAATGACGATGGACCCGCCGGTGTCGGATCCCAGGCCGACCGTCCCGAGCCACGCCGCCATGGCGGCCCCGGTGCCCGAACTGGATCCGCCCGGAAACTTCCTCGGGTTGTAGGGACTCAACACCTGCCCGGCCAGGGTGCTGCCCCCGGTCGGTGCCCGGCCGTACCAGTCGGATTGGTTGAGCTTCGCCAGGATGATGGCGCCCGCCTTGCGAAGCCGGGCGATGACGAAGGAATCCTTCAGCGGCTGGGAGCCGGCCATCGGCTTGAACCCGCCGGTGGTGGGCATGTCCGTTGTGTCGAACACGTCCTTGGCCATCACCGGGATGCCGTGGAGCGGCGAACGCGGCCCCTTCTCCTTCCGCTCCCGGTCCAGGGCGCGAGCGGTCTCGAGGGCCCTCGCGTTGAGGGTGATGACGGTGTTCAGCGCGGGGCCCTTCTTGTCGTACGCCTCGATGCGCGCGAGATACAGGCCCACCAGCTTCTCGGAGGTCAGCTTCCCGGATTCCATGGCCGCCTGGAGATCCGCGATGGTGGCGGTGGAGAGATCAACCGCCGCGGCCCGCAACCCGGGACCGCCAACGGCAGCCAGCGTCAGCAGCGCCCCGCAGAGCCACGCCGCGGTCGGTCGATGGGAGCTCGTCCGAAGTGGGAAACCTGCCGTGTAGGGAGTCAGTGTGTTCATGTCGGGTCGAATCAAACGGTGAAATCCTTGGGCTTCCGCCACCCGCCGAAGCGGGTCTCCATCTCCTGGGCCACGGCGATGGCGACGTCCTCGCGCCAGGGACGCGCAACGACCTGCAGTCCGAGGGGCAAGCCCTCCGGTGAACTCCCGGCCCGCACCACCAGGGCCGGCCAGCCGGTGACGTTGAACAGGCTCCGGTAACTGGTCGTCGCAGGCGCCCGCTCCCCGATCACCCGCGCGGGCGCCGCGTCCGTCGGGCACAGAAGCACGTCATACCGGGAGAACCAGGAGAGCATGCGCGACCGGATCGCGTCCTGTTGCTCCAGAAGTTCCTCGAACTCCGGCACCGACAGCGACGGCCCGTCGAAGACGCGCCCGGGCGAAGGCGGATGGGTGCCGACCCGCTCGTTCACCCGACCGATCCACGCCCCGCCGTCCGCCTCCCTCACCCGCGGCAGCAGGGCGTAGGCCTCGATGTATCCGTCCGGCGCGGACTCCTCCACGGCGCAGCCCAGGGACTCCATCGCCTTCGCCGCGGCCTTCACCATGGCCACGGTCTCCGCGGTCGGGCCGTGGTAGCCGTGGACATCGGTGAAGAAGGCCACACGCAGCTTCCCGAGCTGCACCTGGCCCGGATCCAGCACCGGCATCGGCTTGATGGCCGCGTCCTGGAAATCCGGCCCAGCCAGGATGGGCAGCAGCAGGGCGATGTCCTCGACCTTGCGCGCCATGGGACCGATCTGCTGGTAGGCGTCGTACACCCCGCCGTAGTCCACCACGTGCCCGGTGCGCGGAATGCGTCCCGAGGTTCCCTTCAGACCGACGATGCCGTTGCAGTGCGCGGGATTGCGGATGCTTCCACCGAAGTCGCTGCCGATGTCGAACGCCGCGCCGCACGCGGCGACGATCGCTCCGGCGCCGCCACTGCTCCCGCCGCAGGACCGTGAGGGGTCGTAGGGGTTCCGAGTGGTGCCGAAGAGAATGTTGGAGGTGGTTCCCAACGCCCGGAGTCCCGGACTGCCCAGGGTGAACTCGGGCGTGTTCGTCTTCCCCAACAGGATCGCACCCGCGGCCCGGGCCCGGGCGACGGCGGTGGCGTCCGTGGACGGCACCCGGGTGAGCCATCCCAGGGTTCCGCCGGTGGTCCGGACCCCGGCGGTGTCGAGCGAGTCCTTGATGGTCATCGGCACCCCGTGCAGCGGTCCCGACACCTCGCCCCGGACCAGACGTTCGTCGGCGAGCTTCGCCTCCATCAGCGCGCGATCGCCGCAGAGCGTGACCACCGCGTTCAGCACCGGGTTCACCCGCTCGATCTGCTCCAGGTACGCCTGCACGGCTTCGACCGCCGACACCCGTCGTTCGCGAATCTCCTTCGCCAGCCGTGCCGCGGACATCGACGTGATCCCGGTGGTGGTGTCGCGGGCCGGAGTCGGGGCCGAGGACTCGGACGCAGTGGGTCCGGTGGAGGACGACCAGGCGCGGGCCAGGCCCGCCGCCCCCAGGACGCCGGCCATGCGGCCGACCGGAGCCAGCAGGCGCCGACGGGAAACGGTTCGAGACTCGATCGCCACGGTGTTCAGGGAATCAGGGTTGGATGGTTGAAGGCTCATGGTCCGGAATTCGTTGGGGTTCAGATGGCCGGGGGTTTCCAACCGCCCAGCGCGGTCTCGAGATGCTCCGCGACGGCGAAGGCGACATCCTCCCGGAACGGCCGGGCCACAACCTGGAGGCCGATCGGCAGCCCCTCGCTCGTGCCGCAACGCACCACCACCGCCGGCCAGCCGGTCAGGTTGTAGATCGTCGTGTACCCGGCGCCCGCCGGCGCGTCCTCGCCGATCAACCGCGCCGCCGAGGAGTTCGTGGGGCAGATCAGCACGTCGTAGTCCTGGAACCACTCGAGATACTGCCGCTTGAGCTGGTCCCGCTTTTCCACCACGGCGCTCAACTCCGACATCGAAAGCACCGGGCCGTCGAACTTGCGCCCGGCGGCGGGAAACGTCGTCCCCACCTTCGCCGCGAGCCTCTGAATCCACCGGCTGCTGTCGGCGAAACGCAGCTTCGGATAAAGCGGCCAGATCTCGGTGTAACCGGTCGGCGCCGACTCCTCCACCGACGCGCAGGCGCCCTCGAGCACCTTCGCCGCCGCCTTCACCGTGCTCACCGTGTCCGCCGTGGGCTGGTGGTGGCCGTCCACGTCGGAGAAGAAGGCCACCCGGAGCTTGGGAAGCTGGACGTCCGCCGCCGATCGGAACGGTGCCGGGACCATCGCCGCATCCAGGTAGTCCGGCCCGGAAATGATCGGCGTGATGAGCACCAGGTCCTCCACCCGGCGCGCCATCGGCCCGATCTGCTGCTGGTTGTCATAGATGCCGCCGTAGTCGACGGCATGACCGGTGCGCGGAACGCGCCCCGAGGTGGGTTTGATGCCCGCGATGCCGTTGTGATGGCATGGCGACCGGATGCTGCCGCCGAAATCGCTGCCGATGTCGAACCCGGTCCCGTAGGCGGCCACGATCGCGCCCGCCCCGCCGCTGCTGCCCGCGCAGCTCCGCCGCGTGTCGTAGGGGTTCCGGGTCAGGCCGAACACCAGGTTCATGGTGGTCCCGACCGAGTACGACCCGCTGCCGATGGTGAACTCCGGTGTGTTGGTCTTGCCGAGCAGGATCGCGCCCGCCGCCCGGGCCCGCGCCACCGAGGTGGCGTCGTGCTGCGGCACGAAGTTGAACCGCCCCAGCGTCCCCCACGTCGACCTCACACCCGCGGTGTCGAGCGAGTCCTTGATGGTCATCGGCACCCCGTGCAGCGGCCCGGTCAGCCGCCCCTTGGCAAGCGATTCATCCGCCGCCTTCGCCTCCTCCAAAGCCCGGTCGAACGAACGGGTCACCACCGCGTTGAGATGCGGGTTCACCCGCTCGATCCGGTCGATGTACGCCCGCACCACCTCCGTCGCCGACACCTTCCCCCGGCGGATCAGCGACGCCAGGCGCGTCGCGGAACATTGGGTCAACACCTCGGTGGTGTCCTTCGACTCCAGGTACCCGGCCCCGGCCGGAGCAGCCACCGACGAAAACGCCGAGCGCATGGCCAGGAACGCCGGGGCACCGACAACACCAGCGCGGGCGAAGAACCCGCGGCGACTCTCGCGCCCGGGGGAACGGCTCTGCGCGGACTTCACGGATCCCGCGGCGGCAACCGCCCGGGCCTTGGATGGAAACGTGTTCAGGGACATGGTCGGTTTCAGATCAGGGGTTTCTTCCAGCCGCCCGTCCGTTCCTCGAGGAACCGGGCCACCGCAAGGGTCACGTCGTCGCGCCAGGGCTGGCCGACAATCTGCACGCCGATCGGGAGCCCCTCCGGGCTCGTGGAGGCGCGCACGACGGAGGCGGGCCAGCCGGTGACGTTGTACATCCGGGTGTAGTTCGCCTCCCTCGGCGCCGGCTGATCCAGCCGCGGCGCAGGCGTCCCGCTCACCGGACACAGGATGACGTCGTAGTTCCGCACCCACTGCAGCATCCGGCTCCTCGCGTGATCGATCTCCTCCATCATCTCGATGAAGTCCGGCGTGGGCGCGTAGGTCCCGGTGATGCGCTGTCGCAGGCCGGGATCGGCCACGGCGGTCCCGTATCGTTCGAGCAGCCGGGCCTGCCAGGCGCCGCCCTCGGCCTCGCGGGCCTTCCCCGCGAGCTCGTAATCCGCCTTGTACCCCGGATGGATGTCTTCGCGAACCTCCGCCCCGGCGTCACGAAGCCACCCGGCCGCCGACTTCACCGCGGCCTGGGTCTCCGGGGTCGGCGTAAACACGCCGTTGTCCACGTAGAACGCCACCCGCAGCCCGGAAATGCGCACCGACGCCGGATCGCCCAGGGGCACATCGAAGCAGTAGCCGTCCTCGAGATCCTCACCGCAGATGACCGACATGAGCAGGGAGACGTCCTCCACCCGCCGGGCCATCGGCCCGAGCTGCTGCCAGGAGTCGAAGAGACCGCCGTACCCAGGCACATGCCCGGTCCTCGGCGTCCGCCCCGTGGTCGGCTTGATGCCGGCGATGCCGTTGGCGTGACAGGGCATCCGCACACTGCCGCCCAGGTCGCTCCCGATGTCGAAGGCCGCGCCGCCGGCGGCCACGATGGCCCCCGCGCCGCCCGAGCTGCCCGAGGGGGAGTGCGCCAGGTTGTAGGGATTGTAGGTCTGGCCGAACAGCAGGTTCGCCGTGCCCCTCGAACCACCGCCCATGGTGAATTCCGGCGTGTTGGTCTTCCCCAGAAGAATCGCCCCCGCCGCCCGCACCCGGGCCACCACGGTGGCGTCCTTCTCCGGCACATGAAATGCCCGTCCGAGCGTGCCCGAGGTGCTTCGAACCCCGGCGGTCTCCAGCGAATCCTTGATGGTGAACGGCACACCGTGCAGCGGCCCGAGCTTCGCCCCGCGCGCCACCGCGTCGTCCGCCGCCTTCGCCTCCACCATCGCCCGCTCCGCGCACAGTGTGACCACCGCGTTGATCCGCGGATTCACCTCCTCGATCCGCCGCAGATACGCCCGCACCACCTCGGTCGAGGTCAGCCGCCCCGACCGGATCGCCGCGGCAAGCTGCACGACCGACATCTCGGTCGGATCCCCGGAACTGCCCGGGTACGAACCGGGCGTGGTCGATGAGGCCCAGGAGGTGCGGACCCGGGCTGCTGCGAGGGCGCCGACGACGCTCGCGCCGGCGGCAACAAAGGTTCTTCGGTTCAGGGACGCGCCCCGATGCGCGTCGGAACTCTCGTTAGGGGCGGTGCTCACGGTGCTCACGGTGGGAAACTTCCAGGGTTGTTGATCAAAGACTCCTTCAAGGGCCTGCTCGAACGCGGCTCAGACGGGTGGGGCCTGCCAGCCGCCGGTCATCGACTCGATCGCCGACATCACCGCGAACACGACATCCTCGCGCCACGGCCTGCCGATGACCTGGATGCCCATCGGCAAACCCTCCGGCGAGGTCCCGGCGCGGACCACGCCCGCCGGCCAGCCATTCAGGTTGTAGATGGTGCGGTAACTCGCCGTCGCCGGATTCGGCGCGTCATGCAGCGGCGCCGCATAGGCATGCACCGGACAGACGATGACGTCGTGGTTCCGAAACCAGCCGAGCTGGGTTTTCCGGATCCGGTCCTCCTCCTCGAGCAGGAAGGTGAACTCCGGCGCGGTAAGCGTCTTGCCGGTGACCCGGCTCTTCACGGTGGGGAACAGCTTCTCCGTGCCCGACTTCTTCGCGGTTCTCAGGATGTGGCTTCCGCCTCCGGCCGCCCGCGACTTCTGCATGGTCGCAATCCCCTCGGCGATGCACGGCGGCGCGCTCTCCTCGACAGCCCCGACCTCCCCCTCCAGCCGGCGCATGATCCCGTGAACCATCGCCACCGTTTCGGGGCGCGGCTGATGGTAGCCCTCGCTGTCCGTGTAAAAGGCCACCCGCAGGTCCCGGAGCTTCACGGCCCCGACCGGACCCAGGGGCACATCCACGACATGGCTGTCCACCATGTCCGTGCCCATGATCGCCCGAAGCACGAGATCCACGTCTTCCACCCGCCGCGCGATCGGCCCGAGCTGGGTGCGGGTGTTGAACACCCCGTGCAGGTCCACGATGTGACCCGTCCGCGGCACCCGGCAGTTGGTCGGCTTGATGCCCGCCACGCCGTTGAAATGGCATGGCGACCGGATGCTGCCCCCGGTGTCCGAACCGATGTCGAACGGAACGCCCGCGGCCGCCACCAGCGCCCCGGAACCACCGCTGCTGCCGCCGGGGATCCGCTCCAGGTCGTACGGGTTGTTGGTCCGCCCGTACACCAGGTTGTCGGTGAACGAACCCATGGTGAACTCGGGCGTGTTGGTCTTGCCCAACAGAATCGCCCCGGCGGCACGCAACCGCGCGGTGACCGTTGCATCGGCGGCGGGAACGAAACCCGCCCGCCCGAGCGTGCAACCGGTCGAGACCACGCCCGCGGTGTCGATCGAGTCTTTCAGGGTCATGGGAACCCCGTGCAGGGGCCCGAGCCGGCGACCCTTCGCCTGTGCCTCGTCCGCTGCCTTCGCCTCGGCGCGGGCGCGCTCGAAACTCGGCATCACCAGGGCGTTCAGCTTCGGGTTCACCGCCTCGATGCGCCGGATGCAGGCCTCGACGACCTCGGAGGAGGAAACCCTGCCCTCACGAATCCAGGCGGCAATCTGGGTCGCCGAGGCGTGAAGCAGCGGTGGGGTGGCAGCGGGCGCTGCGACGGCCCGGCCGCCGATGGGCGATCTGCCGCCGGCTCCGGCCAGCGCCACGACCGCGGCACCCCCGCCCAGCCGCGCAAGGAATTGTCGCCGGTTGTCAGCCCCGGTTCCCCGCCGGGTCGAATGACGTGCAATGGTTCGTTTCATCGCGGTTCCTCAGAAGCTGCGGGCCAGGGTGAACTCCACGTTGATGGGCTGACGCACCCCGATCATCATCCCGTTGTTGGCCCCGCGAACGTAGTAGCGCTCATCGGTCAGGTTGTTGACGTCGAGCTTCGCGTTCCACGGGCCCTTGGCGTAGAAAACCGACGCGTTCAGGACCGTCGCCGCGGGGAGCTGCCAGATCAGCGTCCGGTCCGCCGCGAAACTGCCCTGGTGCGACACGCCGAACGCCCCGCCCAGTCCCGTGCTGTGGGTGTAGGTCACGAACAGGTTCAGGATCTGGTGCGGAATCCCAGGCACCTCGCTGTACACATCCCCGCCCAGGATCCGGATCTGCGGCACACCGCCCCAACCGAAGGCCTCGGCCGGCACAATCACCTCGCCGGTGGCCGGATCCCGGACGTCCGAGAATCCGGCGTACCTGCCGTTGATGCGCACGGTCTGGTCCGAGCCATCCAGGTACTCGGCCTTGCTCCACACACCGGAGGCCACAACGCTGACGCTGGGGATCGGCACCCACCGGATCTCAGCCTCGATGCCCCGGCTCTCGGTCTTGTCCACCGAGGCCTCGGCGTCGCCCTGCGCGAAGGCGATGCGGTTCTGCTCGAACACCGCCAGGGTGGCGAAGAGCTTGTTGTCCAGCAGCGACGCCTTCACACCCGCCTCGAGGATGCGTGACCGCCCGAACGCCCCGCCCCTCCACGTCGCCGCCGCGATCGACGCATCCGAGGCGTCCACGATCAGCGCCGCCTGCTCGGCCACGGTGATGTAGGGGCGGATGTTGTAGGGCAGCGCGTAGCTGACGCTGATGTTCCAGGAGTAGTCCTTGTCGCTGCCCCTCACCGTCGTCTTCGTGGTGGTGATCCGGTTGTCCAGGCTGTCGGTGGTGCCGATGGCCTGCGCGTTCTTCCCGGCGAACACCCCGGGAGGGGCGGTGTGGTTCCCGTCCACATAGTCGAACCGGCCGCCGGCGATCACGTTCACCTTCTCGAAGAAGGTCTGGTCCGCCAGCAGCCCGAACCCGGCCTCCACATACTGCGAATCGTTGATCTGGGTGATCGCGCTGCCGTCCAATCCGCGCCGGTCCAGGAAGCTGAAGAACGTGTCGTTCGGCGTGAAATTCCCGTTCGGCCCGCCCATCAGGTCCCGCCGCTGGTCGAAGTCCGAGTTGGTCGTGTTCTCCCGGAAGGTGTCCGTGTACCGCAGGTTCGGCGAGGCCAGGAACTGGGCCTCCCACCATTCCGGAAGCCAGTCCGCCTTGTGCGCCGCGGTGAACTTCTCCTCGAACACCGAAGGCTCCTGGATCTGGGAGAACGGATTCCGCCCGTCCTTGATCTGATCATAGAAGTGGTAATAGAGCTGGTTCTTGAAAGTGAGTTCATCGTTCTTGTCATTGATGACATCGAGGAAGATGTCGTAGATGTCCGCCTTGTAGAAATCCTCGCCCAATGTCTTCGAGTAGTCGGCGTCCACGAGCCTGAAGGACGAGTAGTCAAGCTGCCACGGCTCCGGAAGGCCGGTGAGTTGGGAGGCGCCGGAACCGATCGGCGCGCCGGTCACGATGTTGATCAGCGGCCCGTTCGGACTGCCGTTCGCGTCCACGCTCTGCTTGCGCAGGTTGTTGAGCTGGTCCGGACTCGAGATGGTCCCGAAACTGACGAAGATCGGGTTGTAGGTCGCCGTCGCCGGCCTGGACCCGAACAATTCCCGCTCCGAGATCTTGCCGTCGCCGTTCGCGTCCAGCTGCCGGGAGAATCCGCCGCTCCAGTACTTGCCCTGGGTGAAGAACTCCTCGGTGATGCGGTTGATGCCGCCGTTGAGGCCGCCCTTGGAGAACTGCCCCACGCCGCCCATCTCCAGCCGCCAGCTATCGGTCAGGTCGGCGGAGATGGCGATCTGGTTGACGAAATGTTTGTCGAAGGCGGTCTCATAGTAGGATCCGGAGTCCTCCAGGAATCCGTAGTAGTAGAATCCGGCCTTGCGGTCATCCGGAAGCCCCTTGATCGGACCTCCGTACTCGAACGTCGCCACCCGACGATCCCAGGAGCCGACACCCAGGGACACCTTGCCCTCCGCCTTCTCCAGGTATTTCCCCGTGATGCTTCGCGCGGTCTTGGGATTGAAGTTGAGGTAACCGCCGATGCGCCCGCCGCCGAAGATCGGCGACGCCGGGCCGCGCACGACCTCGATGCTGTCGAAGGCGGTGAAGATCGTGCGGTAGTTGCCCTGCGGATCCGGCTTCTTGATGCCCCGGAAGTAGTAGTCGCCGGCCTGGTTGCGGACGTTGATCCCGCCCTGGAGACCGAACCGGAAGTTGGTGTAGGTGCTCGGCGCGACCCGGTACAGGTCCTCCACGTTCTCCACGCCCGCCGCGTTCAACAGTTCCGCGCTCAGGACCGTCACCGACCGCGGGGTGTCGAGGATCGACTTGCCGAAGCCGATGACGCTCTCCACCGGTGCGGTGGGCAGGATGAAGGTGGGATCCGATCCGGCCGTGGACTCCAGCGCCTCGACCTCGCCCGAGGCATCCTCGCTCATCGCCCCGCCATCCGCCGGCAGCATCGCCTGCGAAAGCGGGGTGTTGGTGGACGCCGCCCCCTGGGCCAGGGCGGTCAGTGATGTGGCGTCAGTGAGTGCGCCAAGGGCAAACAACGTTCCGAGTGACTTGGGTAGACTCATTGTGAGTGAATAACGTCGGTGATTGTGGCCGGGGGTTGCCACGGAGTTGATGGGACTGCGGGGGTGGATCGCGGATGGGGGACCCGCCGCGACGGGGACGATTCCGTTAAGCAACGCACGTGCCAGCCCCGCCCCGGAGCCGGCTCCCATCAGCACCCCGCCCCATCCATGAGACCACCCGATACCTCCTCATCGCGCCCGCTCATCCCCGCCCCCGCCCCGCCCCGGATCCGGTCTCCCCGACCGCCCTCGACCCGGCAATGAGGGCGGACGCGGCGGTGGCATGACCGCTGCTCATGGATCCCAGCCCCGGCAGGCGGGCGGGTCTTGGACGGATTTCGCCACTTTTCCGTTGTCATTTGGTCACCCTGACCAGTTTCGAGCACGCGCCGTCATTTTTCCCGCTCCCACCCCCCCGGCCGCGCTCCGTCCATGACGCAAAAGGAGCCGGATTCGGCATCCTCGCGCATTCCGGAACCACCCGGGTCCCCGGCACCCGCATTGTGGTCCCTGCATGACAACCCTGGCATGAGGGCTGCTACCTGGAGCCCGTGGGGTGCCGGGAGTTCCGATGATGCGATCGATGGCTCGATCCATCCCCACCAGGAAGCCCCTCCAGCCTCCCGGTTCCCCACGTTGTTCCCTCTCCCTCCGAACCCTTAGCCATGCCAGCGATGCCAGCCATGCCTGAACACTCCAACCAAACCACGTCCGCCGGATTGCCCACCAACCACGGCGGCCCTCACCGCGAGCCCTCCCGCCGACCGTCCGTCCGTTCGCGGGGCTTCCGATCCGCGGCACTCGCGTGCCTCGCCGCCACCACCGCCGTCCTCGGCCTCCGTGCGGCGGAGACCACCCCGCTCGAGGACCTGCGCAACCTCTGGAAGGAATGGTCGCGCGTGAAGGCGATCATCTCCGAGGAGCGCAACGCCTGGGCCCGTGAACAGCAGTCCATCGCCGACGCCATCGCGGTGTCACGTCAGGAGGTCGAACTCCTGGCCACCCGACTCTCCGAACTGTCCAACAGCTCCAGCGGCACCGAGAAGCAGCGTTCGGACTTGCTGGAGAAGATCGCCGACTCCAAGGCCAGCCTCGCCGTGTTCGCCGCGGTGGTGGACAAGTACGAGGCCCGCGTGCGCGAACTCCTTCCGGTCATCCCCGACCACCTCCGCGCCGAGCTCGCCCCGCTCCTCCAGCGCCTCCCGGCCGAGGGCAAGCCGACCCAGCTCTCCGTCTCCCAACGCATGCAGACGGTCATCGCCTTCCTCGCCCAGCTCGACAAGTTCAACGCCGGGCCGTCCATGGTCAGCGAAATCCGCGAGGTCGAACCGGGGCGCTCCCTCGAGGTTCGCACCCTCTACTTCGGGCTCGGAGCCGCCTACTACACCGACGCCGCGGCAACCTTCGCCGGCATCGGCCAGCCGACGCTCGAGGGCTGGAAGTGGACCCGTGTCGAAGCGCCGGTGGCGAAGAGCATCGCCGAGGCGATCGCCGTCTATCAGAACGAGAAGCAGCCCGCGTTCGTCTCCCTCCCGGCGCGCGTCCGGTGACCTCCCGGCCCCCGGCATTCCCAACCTCCGTCCCTCCGTCCCCCCACGCCATTCCCATGCCCGTTCAGCCCCTGAAGCAAAACCCCTCCCTTCCCATGACCCTCTCCGCCATGAAACCCATGCTCATCCTCGCGGCGCTGCTCGCCGCCCTCCCCGTCCCGCGCCTCGCCGCCCAGGACCTGTCCGCCAACAGCGCGGCCGCCCAGGCCCAACTGGTGCAGGCCCAGCAGGAACTCGCCAAACTGCGCGAGGAGATCACCGCCTCCAAAATCCCCCTCGCCACCGCCCTTCGGGAGGCGGAATCCGAGCTCTTCACCAAACGCCGCGAGGCCGAACGCCTCCAACGCCTCGCCGACAACCGCAACGTCGACCTCCGGAACCTCGAGAATGAACAGAAGCTCCGCCTCGAGGAGGTCGACTACCTTTCCACCCTGCTCACCGACTACCTCAGCCGCCTGAACTCGACCATCGACTCCAGCGAGATCCAGGCCCTCGGCGATCCGCTGACCCGGATGCTCAACGCCGGCGAATCACCCGACGTCGCACGCTCGGAAGTCCTCAAGGCCAAGCTGGGCGCCATCGACCTGGGCTTCGATCGGATCAAACGGCTGCTCGGCGGCGCGCGTTTCGAGGGCAAGGCCGTCCTCCCGGGCGGCAGCCTCCAGGACGGCACCTTCATGCTGATCGGCCCCCTCTCCTACTTCGCCACCAAGGACGGAAAGACCGCCGGCCTCGTCGAACGCGGCGCCTCCACCCACCCCAAGGTGACGGTCTTCTCCGAAAAGGAGATCCCCGCCATCGCCGCCCTCGCCTCCAAGGGCGAAGGCCCCCTGGCGATCGACACCACCATGGGCAAGGCCAAGGCCATCGCCACCAGCAAGGAGTCCCTCACCGAACACATCCGCAAGGGCGGCTTCTGGATGATCCCCATCATCCTCTTCGGCGTGATCGCCGTCTGCATGGCCCTCTTCAAGTTCGGCGAGATCAGCACGGTCAAGGCCCTCCCGTCCGACGTGCTCGCCGAGGTGCTCAAACTGGTCGGCGCCGGCCAGCTGCCCGAGGCGTCCAAACTGCTTCGCAGCCACCCCGGGCCCGCCGCCAGGATGCTGTCCGAGGCGGTCAAGAACCTCCACCTGCCCAAGGAGGTCATCGAGGAGATGATGTTCGAAACCATGCTCGAGACGCAGCCCAAGCTCGAACGCGGCCTTTCCTTCATCTCGGTCACCGCCTCCGTCGCCCCGCTGCTCGGTCTGCTCGGCACGGTCACCGGCATGATGACCACCTTCAACCTCATCACCCTCTTCGGCACCGGCGACGCCAAGTCCCTGTCGTCCGGCATCTCCGAAGCCCTCATCACCACCGAGTACGGCCTCATCGTCGCCATCCCGTCCCTGCTCCTCTACGGCTACCTGTCCCGTCGGGTGAACGGGATCATGGGCGACCTCGAACAGATCTCCATCGCCTTCAGCAACGGGGTCTCCTCCCTCCGAGCAACCCCCGCGACCCCGTCCAATACCCCGGCACCCGAAACCCCGGCCTCCGGACTCCCCTCCCCCGCCGCCGCCTGATCGCGGTCCCCCCAACCCCAACCAGCCCCACGCCATGCAAGCCGATTTCGCCAGGGACGTCCTCAATCTGTGGCTCGACGGGGGCGCCTGCATGATCCCCCTCGCGATCCAGGCGCTCGCGATCTACTACATCTCCTTCTCCCTCTTCTTCGAGTTGCGCGGGCACCCCGCCCTCCGAACCAGCGAGGACGAATGGGGACACTGGATCGACCGACCCGAGGACGCCCGCGGCGAGGTCGCCCGCATCTTCCGCTACACCCAGGAGAACGTCTCCTCGCTCGACACCATCCGCGCCAGGTTCGCCGAGGTCGCCAAGGCCTACCTGCCCCCCATCGACCGCCGCATCCGGTTCGTCTTCATGATCATCGGCACCGCCCCCCTCACCGGACTGCTCGGAACCGTCACCGGCATGCTCGCCACCTTCCACGGCATCGCCGGCGGCGGCGGCGGTTCCGACACCGTCGACCTCGTCGCCGGCGGCATCTCCGAGGCCCTCATCACCACCGAAACCGGCCTGGTCATCGCCATCCCCGGTTACGTCGTCCTCGCCCGCATCCGCCGGCTCCGGGAACAGCTCGAACTGTTCCTGCGCCGCGCCGAAACCATGACCCTGCGCCGCTTCACCCGGATCCTTCCGGAACTGGCCGAACCCACCCTGCCCCCGCCGCGACACACGCCGCCGCCCGCCGGCGACGAACCGTCCTCACCCGCCGCCGATCTGCCCCTCGCGCCCCAGCCATCCCCGGCCTGACCCGGCCGTCCCCATCACACCCCTCCCCAACCCATCCCCTCCAACCCCGATCCCACCATCCCTCCCATGGCCCGACGTTCCCTATCCCGCTCCATCCAGGTCAGTGACGAGATCAACATCTCACCCCTGATCGACATGGTGTTCATCCTGCTCATCTTCTTCATCGTCACCACCGTCTTCGTCGAGGAGACCGGGGTGAACGTCAACAAACCGCAGGCCAGCGCGGCAATCCCGCTCGAGGCCAACAGCATCCTCCTGGCGATCACCTCCCAGGGCAAGGTGGTGTACGGCGGACGCGAGATCGGCATCGCCGGCGTCCGGTCCATCGTGAAACGCCTGACCCAGGGCAACGCCGACATGCCCACCATCGTGCAGGCCGACAAGACCGTGCCCACCGACCTGCTCGTGAAGGTGATCGATGAGGCCAAGCTCGGCGGCGCCAAGGCCGTCAGCATCTCCACCGAAGGCAACCGCTAGCCCACACGCACAGCCATGCCGTCGCCACAACCCCACTCCCACCAGCCCTTCGTCATCCCCCGCCGAGGCCGTCGCCGCCTCGCCCCCGCGGTGGCCATGCTCCTCTGCGCCGCCGGCACCTTCCTCCTCCTCCCCTTCACCACCCTCATCACCGGCGCCGCCAACAACAAGAAGGACATCGTCTCGGTCGACGTCAGCCTTCCACCTCCACCCCCACCTCCGCCCGAGATGGAAAAACCCCCGGAGGAACCCCCGCCCGAGGAGGAACCCCCGCCGCCCGACAACAACGCCAACCCCCTCTCCCTCGCCCAAATGGACGTCGCCCTCAACGTCGGGTTCGGCGATGCCATGGCCGGCGGCTTCTCCGTCGAAGGCTTCGCCACCCAGTCCGAGGCCACCACCGTCGCCGACCTCGGCATCTTCGACGTCAAGGACCTCGACAAACCCCCGTCCCGCACCAAGACCGTCACCCCGGCCTACCCGCCCGAACTCAAACGCGCCCGCGTCCAGGGCACCGTCGTCCTCCTCATCATCATCGACCAGAACGGACGGGTCAGCGTCGACAAGGTCCTCGAATCCTCCGCCCGCGAATTCGAGAGCGCCGCGGTCACCGCGGCCGAACAGTGCCTCTTCGAACCCCCCATGAAGGGAGGCCAGGCCGTCCGCGCCCGTTACCGGATGCAGGTCCCCTTCCGCCTGTGACCCCTCCACCCATGCCCGAAACCCCACAACCCGCATCGTTCCCCGACCAGCCCGACGCCCCGGACCGTCACTTCCGTTCCCTCCGTTCCCGCCACGTTTTCCGCCCACCGACCCGACCCAAACCAACCATGAAAAACCGTTCGTTCCTGCCCTGCCTCCCTCTGGCCGCCATCGGCGCCGCCGTGGCCGCCCTGCTCAACGCCACCGCCGCCGTCCCGACGCCGGCCGAGAACTCCTGGGACAACCCCCAGTTCGTCGCCCGGTTCGTCGGCACCTACGGCTTCGACACCGGCGTCAACCCCGGCATCAACCAGGCCGAGAAGGCCGTGTTCGACAAGCTGGTTCCCCTGATCCAGAACCAGCCCGATCAGGCCATCGCCGCGCTCAAGGCCGCGATCACCCCCACCAGCAGCGCCGCCCTCGATTTCACCCTCGCGAACCTCTACTTCCAGACCCGCGCCTTCCCCGAGGCGCTGGCCACCTACCAGGCGACGCTCAAAAAGTTCCCGAACTTCCTGCGTGCCCACAAGAACCTCGGACGCCTCCATGTCCAGCAGGGCGACACCAAGGCCGCCCTCGCCCACCTGCTGAAGGTCATCGAACTGGGCGGCGCCGAGGGCGACATCTACGGACTGGTCGGCTACTGCTACCTCCAGTCGGGCGCCGTCACCAGCGCGCTCGACGCCTACCGAAACGCCCTCCTCCTCGCCCCCAGGAGCCGTGACTGGCGCCTCGGGAAAATCCAGTGCCTGATCAACCTCGGGGAACACAAGGAGGCCGCCGGCATGCTGGACGAACTGATCGGCGAGAAACCCGACGACGCCAGCCTTTGGCTGCTCCAGGCCAACGCCTTCGTGGCCTCCGGCAACACCTCCGATGCCGCCGTGAACCTCGAACTGGTCCGCCAGATGGGCAAAGCCACCCCCACCAGCCTCGCCCTGCTCGGCGACATCTACATGAACGCCAACCAGCCCGACCTCGCCCTCGCCGCCTACCGCGACCTGCTCAAGGGCGAGGCCATCGACCAGGAACGCGCCCTCCGCGCCGCCAGGATCCTCGCCTCCCGCGGCGCCTGGTCCGAGGCCGACCTCTACCTCAAGGAACTGAACGACCGCCTCGCCGCCAAACTCCCCGCCGCCGGCCAGAGCGAGGTCGCCGCCCTGCTCGCCAAGGTCGCCCTCGCCCGCGGCGAGGACGACAAGGCCGCAGCCCTCCTCACCAAGGTCCTCGAAACCGATCCGCTCAACGGCCGCGCCCTTCTGCTCCTTGCCGATTACCACTGGAAAAAGAACGACCGCGAACGCGCCGACCTCTATTACACCCGCGCCGCCACGGTCGAGGAGGTCCGCGTCGAGGCCCTCGTCCAGCACGCGCGCATGAACGTCGCCCTCAAGGAATTCTCCGCCGCCACCCGGCTGCTCACCCGCGCCCAATCCATCAAGCCGCAGCCCCACGTCGGCGATTTCCTCGCCAAGGTCGAGGCCGCCGCACGCGCCACACGCATCTGACAGAAACCGGCCCCGCCCCAACCCAGCGGAGACCCACGGCATGCCCGAAAACCAACCCCATCCCCTGCCCCAGCCCGACCCCAACCCGCACGCGGCGGAAACCGCCACCCCCCGGCCCCCCGCCGAATCCGCACCCGCCCCCGCCCCCGTCACCACCGCCGCCAACCCGTCCGCGGATGAAGGCGACACGCCCGCCCTGCGCCCGTGCTCCGCCTTCTTCGACACACGCCAACTCCTCGCCTTCGCCACGCTCGCCAAAACCGGCAGCTTCACCCAGGCCGCGCGCGAACTGCACGTGTCCCAGTCGGCCGTCAGCCACAGCATCGGCGACCTCGAACGCAAGGTCGGCTGCCGCCTGTTCGAACGCACCAGCCGGCGGGTCCTCCTCACCCTCGCCGGCGAACAACTGCTCCACCACGCAGGCAGGATCAGCGCCGAAATGGCCGCCGCCCACGAAAGCCTCCAATCCCTCCGAAGCTGGGGCCAGATCCAGCTCCGGATCTCCGCCCCGGCCACCATCTGCGACGGCCTCCTGCCCCACTGCCTCCATCAGGTCCGCCGCAACTACCCCACCGCCCGCATCAGCATCTCGGTCGCCGACCGCCGCGAATCGCTCATCGAACTGGGCGAGGGCCGCGTCGATGTCGCCGTCTGCCCGGGCGTCGAACCGGACGAACGCTTCGACCGCATCCCCCTGTTCCAGGACGAGATGGTCTTCGTCATGTCCCCCGTCCACCCCTGGGCAACCCGCCCGCCCGTCGACCCGGCGGTCATCGGCGTGGAACCGCTGCTCACCTACCGCCGCAACACCTACACCTGGCAGTTGATCCACAGCCACCTCGCCGCCGAGGGCATCCAGCCAACGGTCGCCCTGGACTGCGACAGCGTGATCACCATCCGCGAAATGGCCCGCCTCGGCATGGGCGTCGCCGTGCTCGCCCGCTGGGCGGTGGCCTCGGAAGTCGCCTCAGGCATCCTCGCCTGGGCCCCGCTCGGACGCCGGCAACTGTTCCGCAAGTGGGCGGCGTTCACCCTTCGCACCCGCCGGCTTTCCCTGGCCCAGACCCTGTTCATCGAGAACCTGCGCCACACCGCGCTGGAACGGCTCAGCTCACCCGCGGGTCCGGCCGGATCCCCGCACACCCCCCCATCCCCGACACCGTCACCGTCACCGTCACCGTCGCCCTCGCCCGTGGCGCCATACTCCGCCGACCCGCTGCGGCCCGAGCCGTCGCCGTTCGCCGGCCCCCCCGGATTCACGCGTAACGATCCACCACCCGCTGCATCTCGGCTTCCCGTTCGTTCATCGATTCGATGAGTTTGAACTGCTTCCGGCAGCGATCGAGGTTGTGGTGTTCCCGGTGGATCCGGAAATAGGCATCGCCCTCGAGGTAGTCGGTCAGAAACCGGATGCCGATGGTGAAGGTGATCAGCTTGCCGGAGAGGACGAGGAGCTGCCGTTCGGCCGCGGTCAGGAACCCGCGCGTCGCCTCGAGATATCCGCGCACCAAGGCCTCGAACATCGGCATCTCGAGTTCGACGCGTTCCAGGAACTGCTCGTCCTCCGCGGTCCGGCTGGTGGTGGTCCGGACCATGTCGCCGAAGTCGTAGAGCACGAGGCCCGGCATGACGGTGTCCAGGTCCACGACGCACATGGCCTCGCCGGTGCGGACGTCGAGCATGACGTTGTTGAACTTGGTGTCGTTGTGGGTGACCCGGAGCGGCACTTCGCCGCGCGCCTCGGCTTCCACCAGGGCGGAGACGAGGGGCTTCATGCCGAGGGCGAAGTCGATCTCACGCCGGGCGATGGTGCCGCGTCGGAATTCGTCGGCCTGGATCGCCCGCAGGAGGCGCTCGAAGCGTTTGGGGGTGTGATGGAAGTCCGGGATGGTGGTGGCGAGCTCCGCGGCGGGCAGATCGGCCAGCAGGCTCTGGAACTGGCCGAACGCGTGCCCGGCCTGGTAGGCCTGCCGGGGCGATTCCACGGCGTCATAGCTCCGCACGTCCTCGACGAACAGGAACGTCCGCCAGTAACGGCCGTCGCCGTCCACATGGAAGGGTTCGCCCGCCCGGGTGGGAATCACGCGGAGCGCCCGGCGGTCGAGCTGGTCGGTGCCCAAGCCCTCGAGCTTGCCGCGAAGGTGCTCCGTGACCCGCACGACGTTGGCCATCAGGCCCACGGGCTCGCGGAAGACATGGGTGTTGATGGTCTGGTGCACCACCCGGTACGGCCGCCCGCCGTCGTCGTACGTCGCGGCAAAGGTCTCGTTGATGTGCCCGATCTTGATCCGGTGCCCGTCCTGGAAGGTTCCGGGGATCCGGAAATTGCGGCCGATCTCGACCAGCTTGTCGCGTTCTTCGGGGTTCATGGGGCGGAGCCTCCCTGGGTTCCCTGGCTGGCTTGCGGGTGCGGGTACGGGTGCGGGTGCCGGTTCCCCCGCGGGACGCGGGTTCCCCGGGCGGTTCACATGCCCATGATCTGGTAGCCGGAATCGACGTAGAGAACCTGGCCGGTGATGGCGGCGGCGCCGTCGCTGGCGAGGAAGGTGCCGGTGGCGCCGAGTTCCTCGGGCAGGACGTTCCGGCGAAGGGGCGAGTGGGCCTCGTAGTGCTTCAGCATGTCGGTGAACCCGGCCACGCCGCGCGCGGCGAGGGTGTTCATCGGGCCGGCGCTGATGCAGTTGACCCGGATGCGCTTCGGGCCGAGGTCGTAGGCGAGGTAGCGGGTGCTGGCCTCGAGGGCCGCCTTGGCCACGCCCATCACGTTGTAATGCGGCACGACCTTCTCCGCGCCGTAGTAGCTCATGGCCACCACGCTCCCACCCTCGGTCATCAGCGGCTCCGCCGCCCGGGCCAGCGCCACCAGCGAATAGGCGCTGACGTCGTGGGCGATACGGAAGGCGTCACGGCTGGTGTTCAGAAACGTCCCCTCCAGCGCCTCCCGCGGCGCGTACGCCACGCTGTGCAACAGCAGATGCAGCCTGCCGTACCGCGCCCGCACCGCGTCGAACACCGCCGCAATCTGGGCGTCCTGCGTGACGTCGCACGGCAGGATCAGCGTGTCCGCCCCGAAGGTTCCGGCGAGCTCCTCCACGTTCTCCTTCAGGCGTTCCCCCTGATAGGTGAACGCCAGGGTCGCGCCCGCCTGCTTCCACGCCTGGGCGATCGCCCACGCGATGGACCGCTTGTTCGCCACGCCGAAAACCACGCCGATCTTGCCCGCGAGTGTAGCCATGTTGATGACAAAGACTGCCGCCAACCCTGACGCACCCCCGCCACCCCCTGCAAGCCGCTAGCTATTCCTGGACGAGCTGGATGCGGTTCCCGCAGGTGTCATCAAACACCGCCATCACCGTCGGCCCCATCGGCGTGGGCGGGGTCGCAAACACCACACCCCGCGCACTCAGCCGCGCATGCACCTCCCTCAGATCCGACACGAACAGCGAGGTGGCGGGAATGCCCGACCGTTGCAGCGCGCTCCGGTACGCCAGCGCCGCCGGATTCACCGAGGGCTCCAGCACCAGTTGCATGCCGTCCGGATCGCCCGCACCCACCATCGTCAGCCACCGGTGTTCCCCCACCGGGAAATCCAGCTTCTTCACCATGCCCAGCACCCCGCCGTAAAACCCCAGCGCCCGCTCCTGGTCGTCCACGAAGATGCTGACCAGGTCGATGAACACCCCACCCTCCTCCTCCCCGGCACGCGCCGGTCGCTGGTGCAGTTGAATCCGGTTGTCCGATGGATCCAGGAACGCGGCGATCACCGATTCCCCCATGGCCACCGGCTCCTGCACGATGCGCGCGCCAAGAGCCCGCATGCGCTCGATCTCCCGGCGCACGTCCACCGCGCCGAGCGAGGTCATCGGTATCCCCTGCTGCCGGAGCGCGGCCTGGTACGCACGCGCGTCCGGGTGCGCGTTCGGCTCCAGAAGCAACTCGAGATCGGTCCGCCCCCGCGCCGCGCCCAGGGTCAGCCACCGGAACACGCCCGCGGGCATGTCGCGCTTCCTCACCAACCCCACCACGTCGGTGTAGAACCGAAGGGAGGCTTCCTGGTCGTCCACAAGTACGCTGCTGATCCGGATGTTCATGTTGAGATTCGATCCGGCCTGCGCCCCGGCACCCCCCGCGGCGTCCCCGCCGTCCTGGCGCGACCGCAACAACAGACCGGCGCCGGCGATGATCAGCACGACGACCGCGGCGATGGCCTTGCCCAGGAATGGTGCCGAGACCACCCCTGCGCCCGCCGGCGCCGACGTCGTGGCAGCCGCCGTCCCGGCCGCGTCCATCGCCTCCGCAACGCCGCCCGCCTGGGCAGCCCCCAGCCCCGCAAGGCTTCCAATGACCGCCTCCGCCAGACCCGGAGGCGCAGCGCTGACCGGCATGCGGAGCAGGCCCGCCGCCAGCACCGTCACCGACACCGGCACGCCCTGGCGCACGAGCAGCGCCCGCAACCGTTCCAGCGCCCGTTGCACCCGCTTCTTCGCCGCCTCCTCCGATGTCCCCAGTTCCTCCGCGACCTCGCGCACGGTCTTCTGCTCCAGATACCGAAGCACCAGGGCGTCGCGATCCGAGTCCTCCAGCCCCGCCATGGCCTGGTCCACCTGCGGCTGGATCCGCTCCCGAAAACCCTCCTCCCCGTCGTCCTGATCCGGCGTTTGCATCGCTGCGGCTGCCTCCTCCCAGTGTCGCCGCCGTGCCTCGGCCCGGCGGAGGTTGCGCGCGGCGAAGTGGACCGCCCGGTGAAGCCACCCCCCGATCAGCGTCCCCGACGGCAGCGACCCCGCCTTCGCAGCCAACGCAAGAAACGCAGCCTGCGTGGCTTCCCGCGCCGCATGCGGATCCCCAAGCTGACGAAGCGCCGCCGAGTAGACGAAGTCCACGTGCCGGTCCACCAACTCCCGGAATGCATCCTCCGAGCCCCGTTCGCCGTACGCCGCCAGCAGGTCCATGTCGCTTGTTGCCTTCACACGCTCACCATGAAACAGCCGGTCGCCGCCCGGCGGGACAGAAAATCACGGGAAACCTGCCCCGCGCCGAACACCCGCCCCCGCGCACGACGGCGCGGCCCGAGCGCCGGACGGGTTCTCAGGCCGAACCCGGAGCCTCGAACGCGCGCGCGACCGCCTGCTGGAACCGGAGACGCGCCTCGCTGCCGTCGCTGTTCGGCAGGTTGGCGCGCTGGATCATCAGCACGTACGCGATCCCCTTCACCGGATCAACCCAGGCCTGGGTGCCCCATGCCCCGCCGTGCCCGAACGTGCCCGGCGAGAGCATCGCCGCGACCCCGTCATGGGGGCGGAGCAGGACGCAGGTCCCCATTCCCCACCCGTAATGCGCCCCGTAATCGCCAGACTCCGCTCCTTGCAGAAAGCCGGTGGGCATGCCGCCGGTCTGTGAGGACCCCAGAAGGCGCATCGACGCCCCGCTGAGATACCGCCGCCCGTCCGCGACTCCCCCGCCGAGCAGCATCCGGCAGAACCGCCCGACGTCGACGGCGGTGGAAAAGAGACCCGCATGGCCGAACGGCGGGCGTTCGGGGTTTCCGTACTCGGGCCGGAGGTGGACCCGGTCCAGGGACCCGGTGTCGGGCCGCCGAAGATAACCCGCCGCCAGCCGGGCGCGCAGCGCGGCATCGGGATGGAAGGTGGTGTCCCTCATGCCCAGCGGCCCGAAAAGGCGACGCCGCAGGAACTCGTCGAAGCGCAGGCCGCTCACGACCTCGACGATTCGCGCGGCGGCGTTGATCCCGCTCTGGTTGTAGCGCCAGCGTTCACCGGGCTCGAACTGCATCGGCGCCGCCAGCCAGTACGGCACCAGATCCTCCAGGGCGCGCGCCCTCTGCATCACCGCTCCCCCGACCTCACCCAGGCCCGAGGTGTGCGTCAGAATCTGCCGAATGCTGAGGTCCGCCCGCCGGCCGGACGGCGTCGTCAATCGGTCGAACTCCGGAAGGTGCCGCGCGACCGGATCCTCGATCCGCAGCCGTCCCTCGTCCTGGAGCATGAGCACCGCCGCGGCAGTCACGGGCTTGGTCATCGACGCGATCCAGAACAGGTCCTCGGCCCGCATCCGGCGGTCGGAGGCGCGCTCGGCGTGCCCGGAGGCCTCCAGATGCACCACCCCGTCCACCGTGACCGCCAGGGTCACCGCCCCGGCGATCTCGTTCCGCGCGATGAGTTCGTCCATGGCGGCGCCGACCCCGGGAAGCCGGGGAGCCGCCCCAGGGTCGGTGTCGAGGACGGGATCGGAGAACGGAAGGTGCGGCACGCGGGTCGTCGGCATCGCAGGGATCATGGCGTCGGGTGTCCGGGCCGCGGGAGCGCCGGCGGGGCCCGTTGGCAGGACTCTCCGCCGTGGGGCGCGAGGCGCGACGCGGCGCGGAGAGCATCCGTGGAATGTCCGCGGAGAAAAGCCCGGACTATGGGCCCGGCAATCCGGCAGCGTTGGCGTTGCGTCGAAGCCCCCGGTCCTCAACCCCGGCCGGTGAGCCGGTCGAGGTCGGCGAGATAGGCAGCCATGCAACCGGGACACATGCCGTGCGAGAAGGTCGCCTCGGTGTGGCGGTGGAGGAACTGCTCCATCGACAGCCACCGCTCGCTTCCGGCCGATTCGTCGCGGATCCGTTTGCACTGCGCGCAGATGGGCAGGATCCCGCGCAGGGTCCGGATCTCGCCCATGGCCTGCTCCAGCTCGCGGGTGCGTTCCGACAGTTCCCGGGCGACCAGGCGCAGCTCCATCAGGTTCATGACCTGGCGTGCGAGGGCCTCCAGGGCCCGCCCCTGGGCCGGGGTGATCGACCGCGGCTGGCGATCGATCACGCAAAGCGCGCCGATCGCCTGGCCGTCGCTGGATTCCAATTGGGCGCCCGCGTAGAACCGCAGGTGCGGCTCGCCGGTCACCAACGGGTTGTCACGGAACCGTGCGTCCTGCGTGGCGTCCGGGACGATCAGCAGCTCCTTCTGCATGATGGCGTGCCGGCAGATCGACTGCTCGATCGGCGTTTCCCGAAGCCCGACGCCCACCGCCGACTTGAACCACTGCCGGTGTTCGTCCACCAGGCTGATGAGGGACATCGGGGCATCGCAGATCTCCGAGGCCAGCGTGGTGAAGTCATCGAAGGCGGCCTCCGGCGGTGTGTCGAGAATGGCGTAACGCCGCAACGCGGCGAGGCGGCCAGCCTCGCGCTGGCCGCCCGCGTTCTCACAGGTGTGCGTCATGTCGCTCAAATCTGGGGCCCCTCGGTGCCTGCGCCAGTGATGAACCGGTTCCAGGTCCACGCTCGCGCAGGTTCTCCAAGGCCACGCTCCGCCCATGCATCGGGTCGCCGGTCGAACCGCTTGAGCGCACAAGGGTTTCCACCATCGCTCCCCACCAACTCCGGGGTGTGCCCTTCTGCGATCGCCTGCGTACCGATGCGTAAGCGACCCGATGAAGACCGGGCCTGCTCCGGTATCGTGGCTCGCCGGATCGTGCGGCGCACCACCGCCGCCGCCGCCTGGCGGACGGCTGACGGCTAGCGGTTCGGCGGGACCGCCGGGGTGTTCGTCGAGGACGGACGGACGGACGTGGGCGCCGGCAGCCCCGTCGCTGCGCCGCCCGCGGGCGCCCCGGTCGCGGGTGCGCGCGGAGGCGGCGGTGGCAGCCCGAGGGCGGTGCGCAACTGGGCGGCGAGCACCTCGTCGAAGAGCCCGTTCTCAGGGTCGATCAGCCGGTCGAGCACCCGCTGGCGGATCACCGGCATGGGATCGAGATCGACGCGGTCGACGCGGACCTTCTCGTTGCCGCGCATGGTGACGTACTCGGTCCCCTTGGTGTAGGTGTCGTAGATCTTGGTGGCGAGGCGGGCGTAGCCGTCGGACTGCTCGTTGTCGCCGACGGCGAGGTAATACATCGCCTGCTGGATCATGCCCTCGACGATGAGGGTGGTCTTGTTGCGGGAGGTTTCACCGGCGAACTCCGTGACCCGGGCGAGGGCGTAGTCGTCGATGGTCATCTCCGACGGCACGGCGTTGGTGTAGGTGGTCTTGAGCTTGGAGAACCACTTCTGGGCGTCGGAGATGCGGTTGTGGGTGTAGAGGGCCCAGGAGATGTCGCGGAGGAAGTTCTTGTGGCCGGTCTGGATGTTCTGCCGCATCTCCTCGTCGTCGCGGATCTGCTCCTCGTAGGCGTGGTCGGCGCGGTCGGCGAGGGCGAAGTTGGGGCTGAGCTCGAACCGCTTCATGGTCTGGTCGCCGGTGGTGACGGCCAGCAGGCGGCCGCGGACGCAGGCGAGGTGGAGGGACTGGTAGATGACGCGGCGGAGCTGGATGAGCTGTTCGCGGGTCTTGGCGTTCTTGAGGCCCAGCGCGGCCCAGTAGATGGCGTGGGTCTCGGGCAGGCGCCATTCCAGGGGACCGTAACGGTCGTCGACCTCCTTCATGAGGGCGGGGTCCATCTTGTAGACCTCGCGGAGGACGCGGGCGCGTCCCTTCTGCTCCTCGGTGACCGGCTTGATGAAGGCGTCCCAGTCGGGGTGTGCATCGCCGAGGAGCATGGACATCTCGAAGGCCCATTGGCGCTTGTAGATGCCGTGGGCGTCGTCGAGGTCCTGGCCCATCTTGTGTTGGAAGTGCCAGGCGAGCTCCCGGTAGATCTGGATGTCGTGGGGGTTGTAGCGGAGGCCCTCGTCGCGGAGCAGTTCGATGCCGCGGCGCACCCAGGGCCAGCGCGAGGGGAGGTCCTGGATCTGGACCGAGACGTTGTAGGACATGTTCCAGGCGAGGTGAACCCAGGCCTGCGGCATGTTGGGCTGCAGTTTGCTGATCCAGTCCGCGAGCTGGACCATCTCGAAGTACTTGCCGTCCTGCTGGAGTTCGTCCATGCGGATCCAGAGGGCGTTGGCGATGAGACCGCGAAATCCGCCGAGGGCGACGGTGGTGAACGCCAGCACCGGGGGCGCGTTCTCCAGGGGCGTCGCACGCGTCAGGCCGAGCACCTCCCGGTCCCGGTTCAGCCCGGTCTGCGTCCAGGAGGCGCCGAGCAGCCCCAGGAGGACCACGGCGAGCAGGAAGCCTTGGAGTAAGCGGCCGTGCATGTCAGGTCGGGTTCAATGATTCGACTGGGCGGTGGCCAGTTCCCGCCGGGTGAAAGCGGTGATCCCCATGGCGGCGAACACGCCGCCCATGACCACGATGATGAGCAGGATCGCCCGGCCCAGTTCGACCCAGGTGATGCTCCTCCCGCTGCTCACGGCGTCGATCGGCGAGAACTGGTGCACCAGGTTGACCGTGCCCAGCAACACCTCGAACACCGGCACCATGACCGCGTCGACCATCGGATAAAGCTGGGTGTTGGTGTCGTGCTCGAACCCCAGCACCGTGCGGTCCTCGACCACCGACTTCAACGTGCCGGTCGACAACCCCAGGATCAGCACCGTCGTCGCCAGGAACGCGGCGACGGGGAACGAGAGAAAGCTCGCGGCGAACAGCCCGATGGCGGCCAGCAGTCCCAGCGAACAGGCCAGCACGACCACCGCCCGGACATAGTTCAGGCCGAACCCGCCCTCCGGGTACAGGACCTCGAAGCCGTCCTCCATGGGGAAGATGAGCGGCGTGTCGCTGCGGTTGGCGACCTCGACCACCACGAAGCCGCGGGCGTCGGGGACCACCTCACGGAGCTCGATCTCATGCGCGGCCTCGGCCGCCAGGCTGCGGTAGGTGCCCACGCGCTGCGGGCTCTCCGGCGGACCGGCGACGATCTCGAGTTCATACGGGCGCTTCGGACTGAGCTCCGGCGTGTGGAAGCGGATGCGCACGAAGATCGGGTTGTCGCGCAGGACCTCGGTGCGGCCGCGGAAATCGAGTTCGAACCGCCGGAAGTACTCGGGCGGCACCATCTGCTCGCGCGCCTTGATCATCTCCCGGGCCTGCGCCCGGAAGGTGTTCAGGTCGACGCCCTTGGATTCCAGCTCGCCCCGCCGCGCGGCGATCATCTGGTCGACCCTGGCGTCCAGGTCGGGCAGCGGCTCGCGAACCACGGCCCGGGCGGTGAGGACGTTGCTGCGAAGCGCCTCCTGCACCTCCGCCGGCAACTGGGTCGCACGCCATTGCAGCAGCAGGAACACCGCACCCGCCGAGACGGCGAGCAGCATGGCGTTGAGCAGCATCACCCCCAGCCACTTGCCCAGCCAGATCTGCCACCGCGCGATCGGCTTCGTCGCCACCACCTGCATCTGGCATTCGTCCACATCCCGCGCCAGCGTCCCGCACGCCAGCCACAGGGTGACAAAACTCAGCAGCGCCCCGATCACCCCCAGGGTGTAGGTCAGCAGAATCTGCGTGAACCCCTGCGCGGTGCCGTCGTGCTTGATCACCATCGGAAGAACCACCACCGCCCCGACCAGCAACGCCATCAGCACCACCACCAGCCGATACCGGAACGCCGCACGGACCGTCAGCCAGGCCACCGACCACAGCGGCTGAAGCGACGGCGGCGGAAACGCCCAGGGCGACGCCTCCCGCCGCGGCTTGCGCTCCCGCGGAATCACCCCCCCGGCCCGCGCCACATGCGCGATGGCGTCGGATTTCGAGGCCCCCACCGCCTCGCCCAGATAACCCCATCCACGGTTCTCACACGCCTCCGCAGCCCAGGCATGGCCGCGCTTCAACGCCACCAGCCTCGGCACGAGCAGCACCAACCCCAGCGCCACCGCCTGGGTGCCCAGCAACGACGGCACCAGCGCCGCGACCAACCCGTCGACCGCCAGCATCGCGATGGCGCGGAACCAAAGCCCCTGCACCGCCGCCCACACCCACGGCAATGGCAACGCGGCCCACGCAGGCCCCGCCGGCACCGCATGCAGCGCGCCATCGGACTTTCGGAAGATCTGGAATACGCGGGTCATCCTGGGGGAGGTCCTTGGACTGGGCTCGGTCGTCCCCGCCCCTCAGGGCTTCGGCCCGTCGCCCAACAGCGAGGACAGCTTGTCATCCGCCTTGGAGAGATCCTCCGGCGACGGCGCCGGCGACGGCGCGGCGGGTGTCGCGGGGGCCGGCGCGGATGGGGATGCGGGCCCGGGCGGGCGGGCTGCCACCGGCGCGGGGGCGGCGGCCTGGGCCAGGGAATCGAGGCGTCGGCTGTCCACCACCGGCGCGGCAGGACCGGTGGAAGCCGGTCGCACCGGAGCCGCGGGAGCCGGCGTCGGGGCCGCGAGCCGTTCGAGGGCCTTCTCCCCGGATTCCTGCCCCGCCTCGGCCTCGCCCTTGAGATACGCCGCCACCCGCCCGCCCGAAGTGGCGCCCGAGGTCTTTGCCTCCGCCGCCCGGGCCCTTTGAACCACCCCGAGGAAGTAGCTCTCGAGGTTCTGGGTCGGCGAATCCACCCGGACGGCATCGGAGCCCGCCTCCGACCTCAGGATCTCCAGGACGCGGTCGAGCACGTTCCGGGGAAGGACGGGGGCGGTGATCTGGACGGAATCGCGTTCGGTCAGCAGTTCGCCCAGGGATCCCATGGCCTGGATGCGCCCGCCGTAATAGATGACCACGCGGTCGCACACGTCCTGGACGTCGGCAAGAAGGTGGCTGCTCAGGATCACCGTCTTGCCCCGGCGCGCGAGGGCGAGGATGAGGTCCTTGACCTCGCGGCATCCGATCGGGTCGAGGCCGGCCGTGGGTTCGTCCAGGATCACCAGGTCCGGATCGTTGATCAGCGCCTGGGCCAGCCCGATGCGGCGCTGCATGCCCTTGGAGAATTCGCCGACCACACGCCGCTGGACGTTCTTGAGCCCGACCATCTCGAGCAACTGCTCGGTGCGGTCCTTGCGCTTGTCCCCCGGGAGGCGGAAGAGGTTGCCGAAGAACTCCAGGGTCTCCCGGGAATCGAGGTAGCGGTAGAGATAGCTCTCCTCCGGCAGGTAGCCGATGCGCGCCTTGGTGGCCACGTGGCGCGGGGAACGGCCGAAGACCTCGACCACACCCTTGGTGGGGTACAGGAGGCCGAGGAGCATCTTGACGGTGGTCGACTTCCCCGAGCCGTTGGGTCCGAGCAGTCCGAACACCTCGCCCCGGCGGACCTCGAAACCCACGTCATCGACGGCGCGGGCCTTCGGGCGGCCCCAGAAGTCCTTGAACACCTTGGTGAGGCCCGAGACGCGGACCACGGCCTCGGCGCCGGCCAACTGCGCCTCCCTGCCGCCCGGCGTGTGGCCGGGCTGGTTGGGAGAGGGGGCCAGAAGCGTTTCCGTGAGGGAGGTGGCCATGACGAGGGGGGGACTTGCCTGGAGGCGCGGGTGAACCTGGACCTGGACCCGGACTATGCGGTGGTGGTTGCCAGACGGGCGCCCGACCCCGATCCCGACCCCGAGTCGGAACCTGGGGCTGGGCGCGGGGTGGACGGGTGGGTGTCATCGGCCTGGGGTGCGCCGTGGACGAACGGTTCGAGTTCCTCGCCCTGGCGGACGAGCCGGAAGCTGTTGAACACCACGAGGAGGGCGCCGACCACGTGCATGATGGCGGCGACGATCGGGGAGATGATCTTCATGGCGGCGAGAACCAGGCCGCCGATGACGAAGATGACGCCGATGAGGAAGTTCTGGTTGATGACCGAGCGGGTCATGCGGGAGAGGCGAACCAGGAACGGGAGGCGCCGGAGATCGTTGTTCATCAGCGCGATGGAGGCGCTGTTGATCGCCACCTCGCTGCCGGCGGCGCCCATCGCGACCCCGAGGTCGCCGGCCGCGAGCGCCGGGGCGTCGTTGACGCCGTCGCCCACCACCGCCACCCGGTAGCCCTTGGCACGCACCGCCCTCACGAACTCCACCTTGTTCTGCGGCAGGCATTCGCCCACCACCTCGTCGCAGCCGACCTCGGCACCCACGCGCCGCGCGACCGGCGAGCGGTCGCCGCTCACCATCGCGAGCCGGCGCACCCCGGCGTCCTTGAGGTCGATCAGCGCTTCCTTCGCCTCGGCACGGGTCTGGTCCTTGAGCCCGATCCAGCCCACGCACTGCCCGCCCACGGCGACGAAGACCAGGCTGAAGCCCTCGGTTTCGTTGATGTCGACCGAGCCCTGGAAGTCCTGGGGCACCCCGTTGTCGATCAGCCACTGGGCGCGGCCCACGAGCACCGGGCGGCCGTCGACCGACGCGGTGACCCCGCGGCCGGCGGTCTCCTTGAAGTCCGCGGGTTCCGCGAGGGGAACCCCGGCCTCGGCCGCCAGGGACGCGAGCGCCTTGGCGGTGGGATGGTTGCTGTAGCGCTCGGCGGTGGCCGCGAGGCGCAGAAGCTCCGCGGGCTTGGTCGCACCCAGGGGAGCCAACCGGCTCACCACCAACCGCCCGTGCGTCAGGGTGCCGGTCTTGTCGAAGACGAAGGCGTTGATCCGGGCCGCCAGTTCGATGTTGGCGACGTTCTTGATCAGGATGCCGAGGCGCGCGGCGGCGGACAGCGCCGCAACCATCGCGGTCGGCGTCGCCAGGATGAACGCGCAGGGACAGGCCACGATGAACACCGCGATCACCCGGCTCAGGTCGTGGGTGAAGGTCCAGACGAGCGCGCCGATGACCAGCACCAGCGGCGTGTAGAAGCCCATGTACTGGTCGACAATCCGCATGATGGGGAGCTTGGTCTGCTCCGCGGCCAGGATCAGCGACCGCACGCGCCCGAGGGTGGTGTCCTGCCCGGCCCGGCTGACCTTCACCTCCAGCACCCCGGTCAGGTTCTGCGTCCCGGCGAAGACCTCGTCGCCGCCCTTCTTGTCCACCGGCAGCGATTCACCGGTGATGTTGGCCTGGTTCAGCGTGGTCTGGCCGGACTGGATGATGCCGTCGGCCGAGACGTTGTCGCCGGGGCGGACCCGGATGACATCGCCGACTTTGAGGTCGGCGACCGCCACCTCCTCCTCGGCGCCGTCGGGGCGCAGGCGCCGGGCCTTGGTGGGGGTGAGCTTGATCAGCGATTCGATCGACTTCCGGGCGCCGTCGGCGGTGCGGGTCTCGATGATTTCGCCCATGAGCATGAAGAACGCCACCATGCCGGCCTCGCGGTAGTTGCCGGAGGCGAAGGAGGCGATGACGGCGAGGGCGACGAGTTCGTTGGTGCTGAGGCGGCCGGCGCGGAGGTCCTTGATGGCGGTGAGGACGATGGGCCAGCCGAGGATGATGGCGCCGATCATCGCCGAGCCGTCGGCCGCCATGGTGCCGCGGTCGAAGAACCACTCGACCAGGAAGCCGTTGATCACGAACAGGAGGCCGATGACCACCTGGGTGAGCCGGACCTCGGAGTGGGAATGGTCGTGGCCGCAGCCGGAGCAGGACTCCCCGGGGCCGTGGTGGTGGTGGTCATGCGGGTGATCATGACCGTGGTCGTGGGAATGGCCTTGGGGCGCGGATTCCTGCCGGGTGAGGAGGGAGGTGACTTGCATGGCGGTTCTCAGGGGTGGAAGGCCGGATCAGGGCAGCGTCTTCTTCTCCGGCTTCTCCGGTTCACGGTTGAGCTGCAGCCGCAGTTCGTCGCCGGGGCCGAGCGGGGCGTAGAACTTGTCCTGGGCGTTGGTGTAGATCCGCCGGACGGTCTCGACCAGCAGGCGTTCCCGGAAGAACGCCGGGTTCTTCCGGTACTCCGGCAGGAGGCTGTTGAACTGCTGGGCCTCGGCGGCGATGGCCTGCACCAGGCGGTTGCGGTCGGTCTCCCCGGAATCGATCCGGGCGGTGGCCTGGCCGCGCGCCTCGTTGACCACCCGGTTGGAGTAACCCTGGGCCTCGCTGACCAGCTTGGCCCGCTCGGCCTCCGCCGCCGTCACGGCGTCGAAATCCGCCTTAACCTGCCTCGGCGGCGCCACCAGGATGTCGCTCGGCTCGATGGTCACCCCGAGGTCGTGCGCCACCACCAGCTCGCCGACCCGCCGCATCACCGCCTCCTTGAAACCCGCCACATCCCGCCGCAGCGCGTCGTCCACCCGGTACCGCGCGGCGGCGAAACTGAGGGCGTTGTCCAGGATGTTCGTCATCACCGCCGCGCCATCGCGGTGGTTCAACACGAACTTCAACGGCTCGGTGATGCGGTAACGGACAATCGCCCGCGCGTGCAGAATGTTGCCGTCGCCGGTGATCGCGTACCCTTCGGACGCCGGATTCAGCGACCCTCCCACATCAGGCACGATGCCCGCCGCCTCCTGCTCGGGCGTGATCCCGTACCAGCCGACCGACGACTGCACGTTCTGCAGTTCGGCGACCTTCATCTTCACCACCTCGTCGATGGGATACGGGAAGGCCCAGTGGAGCCCGGGGCCGATCTCGATCTGGCCGGCGGTCCGCACCGGCTTTCCGAATCGCAGCACGATCGCCCGCTCCTGCGAGGTCACCGTGAACATCCCGCTCGCGAGGAAATAGACCACCAGCCCGGCCAGCAGAATGCGGACGATGATGAAGCTGCTCTGCAGCGCCTCGGCCAACGCCACCGACCCGGCGTCCTCGCCCACCGCCAGCGTTGCCGGGGCCGACGGAGACGACGGCGGCGTCGACTGGGAATGCCGGTGCGGGTGCCCGTGATCATGGTCGTGCCCGTGATCATGGTCGTGCCCGTGATCATGACCATGATCATGATCATGATCATGCGAGTGACCATGACCGTGCTGGGGTGCGGGGTCCTGGCCGCCGCGCGGACCGGATCCGGAGCCGGAGCCGGGGGGATGGGGGGAGTCGGCGCTCATCGCAGTTCGCAGTTCGCGCGTTTCAGTGGCCGTCCTGGCCCTGGCGGTCGGAGCCGGCGGCGGCGTTCGCCGGGACGTTGGACGGTTGGACCAGGAGGTCGAAGGGCGGAGTCCGGGGGTCGACGATGAGGGTCGACCGTTCCTTGAGGGTGGCCTCCAGGGCGTTGAGCTTGAGGATCAGCACGGCGAGCTCGGGGTCCTGTTGAAACACCGAGAACGACTTGGCGGCCTCGGCGTCGCCCTCGCCGCGGATGCGCGTGGCCTGGGCCTCGGCCTCGGCGAGCATCCGGTCGCGCTCGCGGTCGGCGGCGGACCGGATGGTGATGGCCTCCTTCTCGCCCTCGGCCTTGAGGCGGGCGACCTCCTTGGCCCGCTCGGCGCGCATCCGGTCGAAGACCTTTTCGGTGACGCTCTCGGGGATGCCGAGGCGCTTGATGCGGGCGATTTCGACGGCGATGCCCTGGGACTTGGCGTCCCGCTGGACGCCCTCGTGGATCTCCTTCTCGATCTGGTCGAACTTGAGGTCGCCGGCCTCGGTGGAGATGAAGTCGGCGAAGTTGTGGCGGCCCACGGCGGCGTTCTTGTGGGTGCGGACGATGTTGTCGAGGCTGCGTTCGGCCTCGATGGTCGAGCCGCCGGCGAAGCGGCTGTAGAACAGGGCGGGGTCCTCGATGCGCCAGCCGATGAAGACCATGATCAGGAGGCTGCGTTCGTCGCGGGTGAAGGTCTCCTCGAACTTGCCCTCGAAGGGTTGGAGGCGGTGGTCGAGCTTGGTGACCTTCTGGATCGGCCAGGGCCATTTGAGGTAGAGGCCGGGCTCGGTGATCGGGCGGGTGGCCTTGCCGAAGGTGGTCACGACCGCCACTTCGGTCTGGCGGACCTGGAACAGGAAGAGGAGGAGCAGAAAGACGCCGAGCAGCATCGTGCCGATGGCGAGGTTCAGGCGGCGGGTGTTCATGAGGTTGCGGTGGGGGGGATTACCTGGAAAGGGGGGAACCGTTGGGTCGTTCGGTGGCTTGTTCGGTTTAGCGTCGGGGTTCGACGACCACATCAAGGAGGTCGGGCCGTACCTTGTCCTCGAGGTTGAGCATCAGGGTTTCCTGGGCGTTGGTCGAGGTGAGCACCAGCTTCCTGGCCTTGGCCGCGCCCTTCGACAGCGCCTGAAGATAGGCGCGCTCGGTGAACACGCGCGGCGACTGCCGGTAGGCGAGGAACTGGTTGGTGAACTGCGCGGCCCGGGCGAACTGGTCGGCCACGACGCGGGTCCGGTAGGTCTCCGCCGCCTGGATCCGGTTGGTCGCCTCGGCCCTCGCGAGAATCACGTTGGTGAGGGCGTAGGTGCGGGCATGCTCGATGATCGCCTCCTTCTCCTGGATCGCCGCGAGCACCGAGTTGAAGTCCTTGCCGACCTTCACCGGCGGATGCACGTCCTGGAGGCCGACGAACAGGATCTCGGCCCCGAGGGAGAGCCGGTCGGCCTCCCGCTGGATGCGTTCCTTGAGGTCCACGGCCGCGCGGTCGCGCCCGGCGGACATCATCTCGAAGAAGTCGATGCCGACGAGGTAGAGGACGACCTCCCTACTGGCGACCTTCTCGAGGAGGTTGGTGGCGCTGGTGTGGCGGGTGGCCCAGGCGCGGAGGTCCTTGATCTGGTACTGGACCGGGATGCTGACGGTGAGGAGGTTGACCGGCGGGGCCTGCTCGCCGCGGGCGGCGTTGGCGAGCTGTTCCTTGCTCGCGACCAGCAGGTTGTACTCCTCCTCGTAGTGGCTGACGGTCCAAAGAATGGTGCGTTCGTTCTCCTTGTCCGGGTCGGGCACGACGCCGATCACGAAGCTGCGGACCTCGCGGGTGCGCTCGCGGTGGATCTCGTCGATGGGCCAGGGGAGCTTGAAATGGATGCCGGGCCCGATCACCTCGCGGCCGGCGACGGGTTTGCCATTCCGTTCGAGCAACGCCTCCTCGCCGGCGTCGATGAACACCACGCAGGTGGAGAGCAGGAGAACCGCGGCCTGGCCGAGCACCACCGCCCCGGCGGCGCGCTGGGCGAACTGATAGAACCAGGTGTCCGACACCTTGAAGCCGAACTGGTAGTCGAGCGCCTGCGCCACGGTGCTGAAGATGCCGGCCGGCTGTCCGAGCAGCCCGATGAGCCGGCTCTCGTAGATCACCCGGGTGTCGACCCGGCCCCTGACCCTGGGACGGTAGACCTCGAGGACGAGGGTGATGAGGGTCTCCACCGCGGCCAGGCCGAGAAGGATGGCGAAGCCGCGGGCGAGGAAGAGGTCGACCCTGGGAAAACCGGCCTCCACCGCGCCCACGCCCAGCGCGATCAGGAAGGAGACCGCGGACCCCAGGAGGACATAGGCGGCGCTGGGACGGAGCAGGCGCTGGTTGTCGAGCTGGGCCAGCTTGACCCCGTATTTGCCGATGAGCAGCAGCACCAGGGAGAACATCCCGAAGAGCGCCATGGTGAGCATCGGCTGGACCAGCCGGGTGGCGTACTGGTCCTTGAGCCACCACCACAGCGCCACCGCGCCGCCCGCCTGCAACAGGAAGAGCAGCACCGAGGACGCCGGAACGATGAAGCGCTCGAACTGCTCCCGCGCCCGTTGCGCGGGGAAGATCTCGGCGTCGCCGGTGTCGAACAGGGTCGTTCCCTTTGCCGAGCGGGCGAGTTCCTCGAGTTCCAGCTTCTCCAGGCGCTCCCGCTCTTCGAGGCGCATCTGGAACCAGGCCAGGATGGCGACGAGAATGCCGGTGCCCAGGAACGCCATGCCCGCCTGGCCCGCCAGGGAGTTCCCCTGCCGGGCAACAATGAGCCCGCACACCCCCGCCAACAGGAGCATCACCAGGTTGATCAGCCCGATCCGCGTGAGGTTCCTCTGCATATCAGCTCAATTCCCGATTCTCGAAAAGCAGCAGCGCCAGGGCCAGCGCCGCCGCCAGGTAACAGGCCATGTAGATGAACGCCCGCCCCAGGTACGCCGCGGGAATGGTGTTCGTCCCCTTCAGCGCGTCGGCCATCCAGAACAACTGCCAGTTCGGCACCACGGTGTACACCACCCGCGCCCACCAGACGCCTCCGAGCCCGGCGGCCTTCAGCGAGGCGATCTCCCCGGCGGTCAGGGACGGTTCCTCACCCGGCTCCAGCCGGCCCGAACCGTTGGCGTCATGCCGCTTCACCACCTCGTTCAACAACGTCCGCTGCGTTTCGCTCCACGGCGACGACCTCAGATCCTCGACGCGCGTCGAATACGTCCGCCACGCCGGCTCCGCCAGCCGGCCGAAGAGGTAATCGGACATGAGCCCGATCACGAACACCGTCGAGCAGACCGCCAGCGTGGGGATCAGGTCCAGGCGTGTGGCGCAGGCGATCGCCAGCGCCGCCAGCATCCAGAGGGCGAACAGGATCAGCAGCACGGCCGGCACCAGCCGGGGATCGCTCCGGCTCTCGTACCCCTCGGCGAACATGAACCGCGTCTCGATCAGGTTGATGCAGACGAACGCCACCGTGGTCATCACCGCCAGCGCCACCACCGCATCCGACACGAACGGACGGTTCAGGAAGAAATTGTTGAAGCCCCCGATGGCGAAGGCCAGGGCCATGGCCCCGTAAAACACCGCCAGCGCCTTCAGGTTCGGCTCGCCGTACGAGGTGAACGCCAGCTTGCTGGCCACCAGCGCCGACATCAGGTTCACGTACGTCAGCAGGGTCAGCGCCGCCGCCACCCCGAGGAACTTCGCGCTCAGAAAAGTCACCCGCCCCACCGGCTTCGACAGCACCGCCAGCGCCGTGCCCGAACGGATCTCATGCGCCACCGACGCCGCCGCGCTGATCACCGCCCCGAACAGCCCCGTCAGGAAGATCACCGCAAGAATGCTGTCCTTGGTCATCTTCGGGTCGTCCCCCAGCGCGAAGTAATAGACGTTCGCCAGGAACACGATGAACGCCGACGACACGGCCATGAGCACCAGGAACACCGTCTGGCGCACCAGCTCCATGAACGCGTTGACCGCTATGGTGATGAATTGCCTCATGCCTTCCCGATCACCGGCAACCAAGCTCCCGCCCCGGAGAATTCAAGTCCGGGTCCCTTCCGGCTCAGGGTGCGGGGTGCGGATGGTGCGGACCCGTCGCCCGTAAGGAAACTGTGTTTTTTACGGCACATCGAGCACCCCTCCCGCGCCCTACAGCACCCAGGCCACGATCAGCGCCACCAAAACCGCCAGCGCAACCCACCAGACCCACGCCCGGCCATCCCCCCGCCGCCGCCCGCTCCCCCCCCCGCCGCCACCCCGGCCCCCGAACTCCCGACGCACGAAGTCGTCATAGTCGAATCCCCCGTCCCCCGGAAGCTCCAACCGGTCCTCCACCGCCCGCTCCGACCAGCCCGTCCGTTCATCCGACCCGCAGTCCGGGCACGACCGCGCCCCGCGCGGCACGTCGGCCCCGCATTGCGGACAGGTCTCCGGCGCGCCCCTCATGCCCCCTCCCGCGCCCCCAGGATCCGCTCCACCCGCTCCGCATCCTCAGGGGTGTCCACGCCGATGCTCTCGTACTCCACCGGCACCACCCGGATCGAGATCCCGTTCTCCAGCGCCCGGAGCTGCTCCAGCTTCTCCGCCGCCTCCAGCGCCGACACCGGGAAACGCACCAGGCCAAGCAGCGTCTCCCGCCGATACCCGTAGATCCCCAGGTGCTTCCGGAAAGGGAACGCCCGCATCTGGGCCTCCGCCCCCTGCCCCGCCAGATCCCGGAGATACGGAATGGTGCGCCGCGAAAAATAAAGCGCGCGACCGTCGACCCCGGCCACGACCTTCACGACGTTGGGGTTGTCGAATTCCTCCACCCGGCGAAGCGGCGCCGAGGCCGTGGACATCTCGCTCCCGACCAGCGCCGCCGCCACCGCGTCGATCACCGCCGGATCCATCAGCGGTTCGTCCCCCTGGATGTTCACCACCGCGTCGCACTCCAACCGGCCCACCGCCTCCGCGATCCGGTCCGTGCCGCTCGGATGCTCCGGACGGGTCATCTCCACCCGCGCAAACGCGCCCGCAACCGCGGCGATGCGCGGGTCGTCGGTGGCCACCACCACGTCCGCGAGCGAACCGGCCTGCCGGCACCGCTCGACCACATGCTGGATCAGCGGCTTGCCGGCGATGACGTGCAGCGGCTTGCCCGGGAACCGGGTGGAGGCGTACCGCGCCGGCACCACCCCCACCACACGCCCGGGATTCAACCCCGCCTTCGAGCCCGCGACCGCCTGTTGCATGCGCGTTTCCTAGGCCCGCTTCGCCCCGGCTGCAAGCCGCGGTGGGTGAACACCCGGTTTCAGTCGGGCGCCCAGGGCCGCCTCCCCCCACCGATTCCGCACTCCACACCGGCCGGCCGACCGGGTAGGGTCCGCGCCGTGGATCCGCTCCTGAAACTGCTCCGCGAGAACGCCGCGCTGAAGCCGAATCAACTCGCCGCCCTGCTCGGCATCCCCGAATCCGAGGTCGTCTCACGCATCCGGACCTTCGAGGAGGAACGGGTCATCCTCGGCTACCGCACGGTCCTGAACGAGGAGAAGCTCGGCCGCGACATCGTCCGCGCGGTCATCGAGGTCAAGATCACCCCGGAACGCGGCGGGGGCTTCGACCGCCTCGCCGACCGGATCGCGAAATACAGCGAGGTGGAGTCCTGCTACCTGATGTCCGGCGGTTACGACCTGCTGGTCGTGGTGGTCGGCAACAACCTCCGCGAGGTGGCGTCCTTCGTGTCGGAGAAGCTCTCCACCATCCAGGGCGTGATCTCCACCGCCACCCATTTCCTCCTGAAACCCTACAAGGAACAGGGCGTCCTCACCTCCGGCCCGGCGGTCGCCGACCGCCTCCCGGTCACGCCGTGACCACGCCCGCTTCCCGATATGCTCCGTTGACGGGCCCCGAGCCGCTTCCCTAGCGTGACCCCCATGCGCTTTCGCTCGTGGAGCGTCCTCATCCTGATCGCCGCCATCGGCCTCGTGCCGCTGCGATCCCCCGCTCCGCTCATCTACCGCCCCGGCGAGGGATGGAGCTACGAACCCGAGGGAGGCGCCCGCTGGCGCCGCAACCGCGCCAAGGACCAGCTCGAGGTCGCCCAACAGGCCTTCGACGAAGGCAAGTTCCGCCTCGCCACCAAGGCCGCCCGCCGCGTCACCAAGGTCTGGCCCCTCTCCGACTTCGCGCCCCGCGCCCAATACCTCGTCGGCCGCGCCTATGAGGCCCGCGGCCGCTCCGACCGCGGCTTCAAGGCCTACCAGCAGCTCGTCGAGCGCTACCCGAAGCTCGAAAACTACGACGAGGTCCTCCAGCGCCAGTTCGACATCGCCACCCTCTACCTCAACGGCAAGTGGTTCTACCTCTGGGGCTTCATCCCCGCCGGACCCGACCGCGACAAGGTCGTCGACATGTACGAGAAGCTGATCCGCAACGGCCCCTACAGCGACGTCGCCCCCCAGGCCCAGATGAACATCGGCACCGCCCGCGAAAAACAACGGGAATGGGAACTGGCCGTCCGCGCCTACGAACGCGCCGCCGACCGCTATAACGACAAGTCCGACGTGGCCTCCGACGCCTTCTACCGCGCCGGCCTCGCCCACCTCCAGCAGGCCGAGGAGGCCGAGTACGACCAAAGCGCCGCCGGCAAGGCCATCGCCGCGTTCACCGACTTCATCGCCCTCTACCCCAACGACGACCGCGTCGACGACGCCCAGGGCAAGATCACCGAGCTGTACCGCGTCCAGGCCAGCGGCAGCTACCGCATCGCCCGCTATTACGAGAAACGCCGCCGCTACGACGGCGCCCTGATCTATTACAACGAGGTGGTCGACCTCTATACCCGCTTCGTCAACGAACCCAACAACCCCGTCGCCGAGGAGGCCCGCCAGCGCATCACCGAGCTGAGCGCCAAACGCTCCCGCCTCCAGACCCAGGCCCCCGACAACCTCCCGGCCCCGCCTCCCGCCACCACCACCACCACCAACGCCCCCGCGTCCAACCCCTGACCTGACCCCGACCATGAGCCGGCGCCCCGCCCACATCCTGGCCCTGGCCCTGGCCCTGCCCCTCGCCCTCACCCCCGCCGGCTGCGCCTACCGACTCGGCCCCTCCAGCGGCGTCGAACCAGGCAGCCGGTCCATCACCGTCCTCCCCTTCGAAAACGCCACCCTCGAACCCCGCGTCACCGAAAACATCGCCAACGCCCTCCGCTCTCAACTCCAACAGGAGGGCACCTTCCGCCTCGCAACCCACGGCGAAGGGGATGTGATCGTCTCCGGCGTCGTCCGCGACATCAGCCGCCAGGAACAAAGCTTCCAGGCCCGCGACACCCGCACCCTGCGCGATTACAACTTCGAGATGACCGCCCACGTCACCGCCACCGAACGCGGCACCGGCCGCGTCATTCTCGACCGCGAGGTCCGCGGCCACACCATGCTCCGCATCGTCGACGACCTCCCCAGCGCGGAACGTCAGGCCATGCCCCTCGCCGCCGCCAACCTCGCCCGCAACATCACCTCCATGCTCGTCGACGGCGATTGGTGACCGTGACAGCGCCCAACGCCATCCCCCACCCCGCCCCACCCCGCGGTCATGCCGCGCCCCGAACCCCAGCCCGCCCGACCCGCTCCGCCTGATCTGATCCGGCTCGACCCCGCCGACGCCGTCGCCGTCGCCCGACGCGCCCTCCGCCCCGGCTTCCACGCCTCCCTCGGCCCCGCCCTTCCCTCCCTCGCCATCCACGACCCCATACCCCCCCTCCACAAGGTCGCCATCCACGACATCCCCGACGGCGCGCCCATCCGGAAATACGGCCAGATCATCGGCTTCGCCCAAGGCCCCATCGGCGCCGGCCACCATGTCCACACCCACAACGTGACCCTCGGCGCGTTCAACCGGGATCACGCCTTCGGATCCGAGGCCCGCGAACTCCCCCCGATCCCGCCCGGCGAGGAACGCTCCTTCGCCGGCTTCCCCAAACCCGGCGGCCGAGCAGGCACCCGCAATTACATCGCCGTGATCTCCACGGTGAATTGTTCCGCCTCGGTGTCCCGCTATGTTGCCGACCGCTTCCGCGCCCCCGACCTGGCCCGCGACTTCCCCGGCATCGACGGCGTGGTGGCCTTCACCCACAAGAGCGGCTGCGCCCTGTGCCCCGACGAACCCACCCGCGTGCTCCAACGGGTCCTCGCCGGCATCGCCCGCCACCCCAACATCTCCGGGTTCGTCCTCATCGGCCTGGGATGCGAGGTCAACCAGACCGCCAGCCTCCTGCACAACGAACACCTCGCCGACACCGCCTCCGACGTCCCGCCGCCCGCGGTCCTCAACATCCAACCCCAGGGCGGGGTCCGCCGCACGGTCGAGGCCGGCGTCGCCGCCGTCACCCGGCTCCTCCCCGCCGCGAACGCCCTCCGCCGCTCACCCCAGCCCCTCTCCCGCCTCGCCATCGCCCTCAACTGCGGCGGCTCCGACGGCGCCAGCGGACTGACCGCCAACCCCGCCCTCGGCTGGGCCTCCGATCTCCTCGTCCGCCACGGCGCCACCACCGTCCTCGCCGAAACCCCCGAGATCTACGGCGCCGAACACCTGCTCACCCGCCGCGCGCGCACCCCGGAGATCGGCCGGCGCATCGTGGACCTCGTCCGCTGGTGGGAGGATCACGCCCGCCTGCACGGCGCATCCATCGACAACAACCCGTCCTTCGGCAACCGCGCCGGCGGCCTCACCACCATCTACGAGAAGAGCCTCGGCGCCATCGCCAAGGGCGGACGCGCCCCGCTCGGCGCGGTCTACCGTTACGCCGACCCCGTCGATGTGCCCGGCTTCGGCTTCATGGACACCCCCGGCTACGACCCCGTCTCCATGACCGGCCTGGTCGCCGGCGGCTGCAACCTCGGTGTCTTCACCACCGGCCGCGGCAGCGTCTACGGCTGCAAACCCGCCCCCTGTCTCAAGGTCACCACCAACACCCCCGTCTTCCAGGCCATGAACGAGGACATGGACCTCAACGCAGGCACCATCCTCGACGGCACCGAGTCGGTCGAGGCGGTCGGCCGCCGCGTCTTCGAGGCCATCCTCGCAACCGCCAGCGGCCAGCGCACCCGAAGCGAAATCGCCGGCATCGGCGATGAGGAGTTCGCCCCCTGGATCCTCGGCCCCGTCTTCTGACGGGACCGGATCGGTGCCTGCGCGCGATCGCGATCGCGTTCGCGTTCGCGTTCCCGCCGGGTCCGCCGACTCACCAGGGGGCGCGTTCGACCGGCACCTCGCACCCGCCCGCCCGGGCCGATGCCAGGCAGGCGTCCAGCACCACCTGGTTCCGCCACGCCACCTCCGGCCACCAGGGCTCCCGCCCGCCCGCAAGCACCCGCTCCGAAAAGGCCCGGTACAGCCGCGCCTCCTGCGAATCGGGCGTGCCATGCGCGGATTCCTGCACCGACTCGGTCCGGACATGCGGGTCCATGCGGAAATCGCAGCCGCGGATGTGGTACTGCGGCCGGGACATGGAAAACCCGAGCGCGCCACCGGCGAAGGGTAGGACGAAGTCCTCCACGAAAAGCTGTCCGCCCGTGCCGCTCACGCTCGCCCACTGCTGGTTCTCCGTGACGAAGGCGCAGTAGAACCCCGAGGTCAGCCCCCCGTCGTAGAGCAGTTCACCGGAGAACTCTGACGGCACCCCCGCCGCCGCCCCCGGATTCCTCATCTCCGAGTGGATCCGACCGGTCACCGCCCGCGGCACCCGGTCGGGCATGGCCTCCAGTGCGAACCGGATGCAATACCACCCGAGATCCCCCAGGCAACCGGCCGGCTCCAACCCCGCATCCGCCCGGATGTTCGACGCCTCGAAGTCCGACCCGGCGCGGAAGGAAAACTGCGTCATCACCCGCCGGATCTCCCCCACCGTCGCGCCGTCGGCCAACCGCTCGCGAATCCTCCGGAAACGCGCGCTGTGGACGAACATCACGCCGTCCATGAACTGCACCCCGTTCCGCCGGCAGGCCACCAGCATCTCCCGAAGGTCCGGGGTCGATGGCGCACAGGGCTTCTCGCACACCACGTGCTTCCCCGCCTCCGCCGCCCGCACCACCCACTCCCGCCTCAACGCCGTCGGCAACGGCACGTACACGGCATCCACGTCCGACGCCTCCACCACCTCCCGGTACGTCCCCACCGCCCGAGGCACCCGCTCGAATGGCACCTCCGCCTGGCAGGCATCCACAAACGCCCGGCTCCTCGCCGCATCCCGACTCCCCACCACCGACACCTCCGCCACCCCCGAGTTCAGAATGGCCCGCCAGTTCTTCCGCCCGATCGTCGCCGTCCCAAGCATGCCCCAACGCAGTCGCCGTTCGCTCATGCAGACACTCTGCCGGATCAACACCCACGGCCTCAACCCACGAAACCGAACCGCCTGCCCATCCCGCTCCCGAGTCTGAATCCGTTCCCGTTCCCGAGCCCGAGTCCTCGCATCCCCAAGTCCCCATCCACCCACCCCCGACCGCCTACGGCTTGGGCGTGACGCGGCGTGCCTCCCAGTCCAGGGAAACCTTCTCTCCCTGCCGCTCGAAATCGCGCTTGCCCCGGATCACATCCCCCGCGACCCGGCCCCGGTACACGACGCTGACCTTGCCGCCATTGAACTCACGAAGGACCACGAACTCCACCTGATCCCCCTGGATCTTCCCGCCGACGATCTCGTTCTCCAGGGGCTGTCCGTCCCGACCCAGGGCGTAGAGCTTCCCCTTCAGCTTCCCGTCCTCAACCTGGAGCACCAGCGTGCTCTTCCGGTCCGGCGCGCCATTGCGGCCGGGAACGACCCAGGTCCACGTGCCGGCAATCACCGGCGATGCCTGCGCCTCCGCACCCGGGTTCGCCGCCGGGTTCTCCGCGGCGACAACCACAGGCTCGGCCACCGCCACCACCGCCAGGGCGGCCCCGCACCACAACATCCGGATCCGCCGGCCCGGGATTCGCAAGGTCGTGCTCATCGCACCCCCGGGTTCGGAAACGTGTCCGCGTCCATGGCGTCGTTCAGCTTCGGCGTCAGAGATCAAGAGGTCCGGCCATGCGCTCCCCATCCAGGGCGTAGATCCCGACGAGATAGCCGTTCTCGTACATCTCGCCGACCTTCAGCTTGCCGAACAAGGTCACGGCCTGGTCCATCACCGGTTTCACCCCTTCACCCACCATCTTCACGCTGACCCATTCGTTGATCTTGGGCACGGTCCCGTAGCAGCACATCGACTGGTCGCGCATGATGAGCAGTTCGGTCACCAGTCCCTTCTCCACCTTCAGCGGAAGCATGAAGCCCTTCAGGGAGATGAACCGCTCGTTGAGCGCCCGGATGCCGGCCGGGATCTGCTGGGGAGTCTCGGCCTGCGCCACGGTGTTCGTATCCACCGGCCCCTCCGGGATCGCGTAGCTGAACGAGGCCAGCTTGTCGAAGGTCACCGCCATCGGGTCGGCCGCCGTGCCGGCCCCTTCCGCCACGGCCGTCGGCTTGGCATCGCCGGTTCCCGAGGCCGCAACCGCCGGCGACGGAACCGACTCCGCCCCGGCCGCGACAGGAGCCGCGGGTGCGGCGGGTTCGGCGCCTGCGCCGACGTCCGCGACGGTCGTGGCGGCGCTGTCCGACGTTGAGCCCGGCGCGCTCGCAACCTCGGGAGCCGTCGCTGACGCGGTTGCGGGCGCTGCGGCCGGCGCCTGGACGATGGGCTCGCCTCGGATGGGCTCGCCCCGGACCTCGGCGCCCGGCTCCGCGGTCGAGGAGGTCGAAGGGGCCTCGGGACCGCAGCCCGCAACCAGCAAGCCGGCAAGACCCAGCCCGAGGCAGGCGGTCCATCGACGGTTCAAGCGCCAGAAGGCACGATTCATAACGCATCAAGCAATGGCACAGCGCGGAACCTTGCTCAAGCGACAACACGGCGCCCGACCGTTCCCGCGGGCACGCCCAGCGCCTGCCCGAGCGCGGCCAGAACCCTCGCCTCCGCGCCGCGGGCCACCCAGCACCAGTCGCCGAGATTGGTGTCCCCATCGTCCCAGTGACGCTCGGTGGGAATGTACCCGGTGGCCCCGTCCCCATACCCCGCCACGCAGACGAAGTCCCCCGGCCTCAACCCCTGCGCCGCCAACTGGAACTCCACGTACGCCTCGCCCGGAAGCAGCAGCACCGCCGCACCCCCAAGGTCCAGGCAGGGCACCTCGATCGGCCGACCCGCGGCCACCCGCCGCCGCCAACTGAGCCCCATCGCCGCCAGGCACTGCGCGAAGGGCGGCGTCGCCGGCTCCAGCGCGGCCCGCAGGTCCGCCTCGGTGAACCCGGGCGTTTCCCGCGGTTCCAGCACCAGCGGCGCCACCCGGTAGGCCGCCTGCCGCAGCCGATGGCGGACGGTTCCCGCCCAGGCCTCCGCCATCGCCGCCCGCAACCGCTCCGCCAGTACCGCCCGGTTCTCCCGCGCCCCGGTGTTGTGCTTCCCGGCAGTCACGTTGCCCGAACAGCCGGACACATAGACCTGCACCACCCCGGGCACCTCGCGCTCGCGCTGGCGCCGCGCAATCCCGGGGAAATCCGCCGAAACCTCCCCCTGCCCGTAGTGGCTCATCGGATGCACCGAATAAAAGTGCAGCGCCGCCAGCGGGACCGTCCCGTTCCAGAAACTGAGGGTGCGCAGCCAGGGATCGATCAGGCCCTCGTCCGCCTCGATGGCGAACACGTTCCGGGTCGCGCTCGTCCGATCGAAACGCACCTGGCCGTCCGGCATGACGTAACGACGGTTCGAGGCCACCCCCGAAACCCGCGCCCGCCCCATCCCCCAATCCGTCACCGGCGCCGCCACCGCCAGACCGGCCCGAAGCGCGCGCGCCACCCGGCCCACGGCCTCCTCGTGAAACCCCGGATCGCAGACGGTCCCCGCCAGCCCCCTCTCGCGCAGCAGCGCCTCCGCCGTCAGGTCCGCGACCGGGGCGTCATGCTGATGCACGGTGCTCAGCATCACCCGCTCCGGAGTCGTGCCGGCCGCGTCCGCCAACACCTCCTGCCATCGCCGGTACGCGTCGTTCCGAATCTCGCACCAGTCCACCGACACGAAGACCACCGGGGCCCCAAGCCCGAGAAGCACCACCCCAACCGCCTCCAGCGGATCCGCCACCGTCCGCGCCCGCCATGCCCCACCCATCATGCCGTGCCCCATGGGAACCGTGATGTCCGCCCGAAAGGTCCCCAACCGCATCCCCTCCACCCCGGATCCCCGCGCGCCACCGCCGCCCCGGACACACCCCGCCAGCCAGCCACACGCCGCCGCTCCCCCCATGCCCGCCAACCACGCCCGCCGACTCCATTCCACGGAACCGGCCCCGGGACCGCCAACGCGACAATCCCATGGCGACGGGTCCGGGTCAGGAGGGGAAGCGGGCATGCGCCGAACCCTGCCCCGGACAACCTCCGGCTTCCAGCCTCCGTCCTAACCTCCGTCCGGACCGTTTCCCGGCTCCCGTTCGGCACCACCAGGGACCCGCCTCTCGTCACGGTATCGGCGGAGCGGGCGGCGGGGTGTGCGCCGGATGGACGGCACCTTCCCGCGTGACCAGACCGGGACCGGATGCTAGGAGCATGCCCCATGACCCGCCGCGATTTCCTCCGACGCTCCTCCTCCGCCGCTGCCCTGGCCGCGGCGGCCACCTACGTCCCGACGACCTTCGCCGCCGACCCGCCCCTGCGCGTCGGGCTCATCGGCACCGGCTGGTACGGCAAGAGCTCCCTGCTCCGGCTGCTCCAGGTCGCCGACGCCGAGGTCGTTTCCCTCTGCGACGTGGATTCCCGGATGCTCGCGGAGGCCGCGGAGATCGTCGCCGGCCGCCAGAAGTCGCGCAGAAAGCCCCGGACCTATTCCGACTTCAGGAAGATGATCGCCGAGAAGGACGTCGACGTGATGATGGTTTCGACGCCCGACCACTGGCACGCGGTTCCGGCGATCGAAGCCATGCAGGCGGGCATGGATGTGTACTGCGAGAAACCGACCGGGGTGGATGTGATCGAAAGCCAGGCCATGGTGGCCGCGGCCCGCAAATACAACCGCATCGTCCAGGTCAACACCCAGCGGCGCAGCACCCCCCACCTCATCGAGGCCCGCGACGAGATCATCCGCAGCGGCCAGCTCGGCCGGATCCAGCACGTCGACATCTGCTGCTACTGGCACATGCGGAACCGGGACACCCTTGCCTCCGCGCCGGACATCCCGCCGCCGGCGACCCTCGATTTCGAGCAGTGGACCGGGCCGGCCCCCCTTCGGCCCTTCTCCCGCATCCACCATCCGCGCGGCTGGCGCGCCTTCATGGAATACGGCAACGGCATCGTCGGCGACATGTGCGTGCACATGCTCGACATGGTCCGCTGGCTGCTCGACCTCGGCTGGCCCCGGACCATCACCTCCTGGGGCGGCATCCTCGTCGACAAGGCCAGCCGCGCGAACATCAGCGACACCCAGACCGCGACCTTCGCCTTCGACGGCGGACCCCAGGTCGTCTGGAACCACCGCACCTGGGGGCCCACCCCCGACCCCGACTACCCCTGGGCGGGCATCATCCACGGCGAAAAAGGCACGCTCAAAGCCAGCGTCTTCAAGTACGAGTTCTTCCCCCGCGGGGAAACCAAGCCCTCCAGGAAACGCGACGCCCTGCTCGAGTACGCCAAGTACCCCGAGGACGAAACCGAGAAGGACCTGGAACGGCACGTGGCGTCCGCGATGCGCGGCCACTGGCGCAACTTCCTCGAGGCCCGGACCCGGCGCGGTTCGATGCTCCCGGTCGCCGACATCGAACAGGCCCACATCTCCAGTTCCGCCTGTTTCCTCGCGAACCTCTCGATGGAACTCGGACGGTCCCTGACCTGGGATCCCGCGACCCACACGGTCACCGGCGACGAGGAGGCCAACCGCCGGCTGCGCCGTCCCTACCGCGCCCCCTGGACCCACCCGGAGCCGGACGAGGTCTGACGGGGAGACTCCGGCGCCGCCGGAAAACGCGAAGCCGGGGACCGGATCGCTCCGGTCCCCGGCTTGCGGGAGGAACCATCCCCGGCCAGCGATGGCCTGGGATGGTTCGTTGGTTGAGTGACGGGTCGGACCTACTGCTTGCGGGCCCGGAGGAACACGGCCGGTTCGTTGCCGATCGGCACGGTCACCGGGGTGTTGGCACCGACCTGCGGCATCCAGGGGCCGCCCAGCGACAGGGCGAGTTCGATCACCCAACCGGCGGGGAGCGGGCTGGGCTGGGAGGTGACCGTCACGTTGGCCCCGGCCCGGGTGACCGCCACCCGCACCTCGGACGCGCCACCCACGGGGGTCGTCGGATCGTCCAACGGCGCCGGATGCGAGATCACCGTGTAGAAGTTGATCTCACGCGGCGAGTTCGCACCCTGGTCGGGGCGGTTCTGCAGGTTGATCTCGCCCTTGGCGGCGACGAGGATCTGCTTGGTCGTCATGGCCAGGGACATCTGGATGGTCCGGATTCCGCCCACCGGGGCGGCATTGACGAAGGGCAGGAAGCTGCCGGTCAGCGCCCGGAACGAGCTGCTGGCCGCGTCGAGTTCGAGCACCCGCGCCGCGACCTGCTGCAGTTCATAGCCATCGGGACGCGAGACCCAGGACACCACCACCCGGTTGAGCGCATCCGCCGCCACCGTCGCGCGGTCGAAGTCCCCGCGGAACCCGCCCTCGCTCACATCGGTCTTGGCCACAAAGGCGCGCGTGCGCGCGTCCCAGGCGGCGACCCGGACCATGCTGGCGTTGGCGACCTTGCCGGCGAGGAAGACGTAGTGGCTGTTGACGTGCCCGGCCATGCGGGTGCCGTCGCCGCGACCCCCGTCGAACGCCTCGCCCGAGGTGGCCTGGTCCACCGGTTCGCCCTGAGGCTCGCCGGCGTTGTTGAAGAAGTGCAGCTTGCCGGCCACGCGGACCACGAAGCCGCCGTTGAACGCCGCCACGTTGGCCCAGATGCTGCCGTCGGCGACCTTGAAGCTCTCCTTCACCACCGCGCCGTTGGGCGCGAAGATCGTCGCCACGGTCGCGTCGCCGGACTCCACGCGGAGCAGGCTCTTGTCCTCGACCACCGAGAGGAAGTTCCCGTCGCTCAGCGCCACCACGTCGCCGCCGAACCGGGTGATCTGGTTGCCGACGGGACTGCCCGAGGTCAGGCGTCCGTTGGCCGAGTCCTGGGCCTTGCTGAGCATGGTCTGGGTCAGCGTCGCAGGATCCAGGCTGAAGGTCTGGACGGTGCCGTACCGGCCATCCCCGAGACGGTCGAAGCCGCCGGACCAGCGGTTGTCGGAGGCGAACTCCGGATAGACGTGCGGGGAGGCCTCGCCGCCGACGATGAAGTTCACCGCGCCGGGACGCGGGTCGCCGGCCACGCGGCCGGGGTTGCCGTTCTGCCGGGAGGCGTTGATCACACCGCGGAAGGGCTGGCCGTTGTCGGCGAAGAACCCTTCACCAAGCTTCATCGCGCCGCCCGCGGCGGGTTGGAGGGCCACCACGTAACGCTGCGAATCGGACGAGTCCTGCGCGAAGGCGTTGGCCTCGATCAGGAAGGTGGTGGTGCCGAGCACGGAGGCGTACGGCTCCCAGTTGCCCAGCGCGTCCAGTTCCTGGTTGATCACCACCGTGTCGGGAACGATGCGGGTGAGGCCCACGGATTCGATGCTGCCGGGCTTCACCGGAATGACGAACTGGCGCAGCCCCACGACCCGGACGCCGGGCTCGGGATTCTGGCTCTCCCAGGTGACCGCGACGGTGTCGTTGCGGAAGGCGACCCGGGCGTTCCGGGACTCCAGGGTTCCGGCGTCGGGCAGTTCCTTCTCGCTGACATAGAAGGTCTTGCCGAGCGGGGTGCCCTGCGCGTCGAAGACGCGGCCCAGGATGATCTTGGCGTTGCCACCCGTGCCAGCGGCGTCGTCGTACACCACCGCCACCCGGCCCAGCGCGTCGATCGCGACGTCGCAACGGCCCGGGTTCACGAGTTCGAGATCCTCCGAGACTTCCTTGCTCCAGCGCACCGTGCCGTTGGTGTTGATGACACTCACCCACACCCGCGCGATGCCTTCGCCGTCCCGGCCCGCGGCCACGGTCGCATACGCGTCGTTCCCGTTGCCGTGGAACCCGACGCCGTCCCCGCGCCCGCCGAGACCGGCGATCGGCTGGCCGGTGAGCTCCGCAAGATTGATGTTCGTCGAGATCGGCGTGCCGTCGTTGGCGAACATCCGGATCGCCCCGGCCCCGTTGTCCGAGAACCGCACGGCAAACCCGTTCCGTGTCACCCCCAGCCCATGCCACATCTCGGTCTTGGTCGCGGTCGCACTGGCCAGTTGCACCGCCTTCACCTCGTCCCCGTTCGGCGCGACGATACGCACCGTGACGTGGTTCTGCGCGGATTCACCCCCGAAAAGGTCGACGAGGTCCTGTCCCTGCCGGCTCTCGCCAGCGATCACGATGTTGCCGTTCGACAGGTAGTGCCAGTCGCCGATGCGGATGTTGCCGTCGCGCTGGTGGTACGCCGACGGAACCCCCATCACGATGCTCACCGGCGTTCCGTCATTGTTGAGGAGCTGAACGACCGGGTAATCGCCCTGCGACCCGTCGTAGGAGGAGAGCAACTCCGGAATCTCCAGCCCGAGATCGTAACCGGTGACCCCCATGCCGATGCCGTCCCCGAACGGGTTGGCCTTGATCTTCGGTCCCCAGCCCGTCCCGCCGGGCGTCGGGCTCTTGTCGGGCCGGAAGAAGGACAGGAACCGCGTGGTGATGGTCTGGCCCTGGGTCTCCGGCGCCTGCGAGGTGATCTCCGTGTCCGGGGTGATCGGCACTCCGGAGTCGTTCACCAGGGTCCAGACACCGGCAAGGTTGGCGATCCCGTCCCCGTCATCCTCCCATCCCACGATCACATTGCCATTCCGCGCGATCGCGATGCCCAGACTCTCGGTCTGGAGGTTGTTGAGGATGTCCGACGTGTTCAGATAAACGGTCTCCGAGACCGGGCGTAGCCCGTTCTCCTCGGGGGCCCCGGGCAGTGTCTGCCCGAACGCCTGACCGGCCATCAATGCGATGCCCACGATGGGCAGCGATTCGAGTATTCTCATGCGGTGAGTCCTGCGGTTGAGTTGAGCCCCGGGTGGGGCGGTCCTTCCCTTCCCCAGGTTCGAGCCAGACAGCCCAGCCCCGGCGCAACGCCAAGAGACACGCCAAGCCGGCACGGCTTTGACCCAACTGCGGGAAGTGGCTTGTGGCTACTTCCAAACCACCCCCGCTGGCAACCGAATTCTCCCTCGCGCCAAAAGAAGCCCCGACCTCCCCGGCCGAACCCCCGCGCCCACACCCCCGCAGACCGCAGGGGCCCGCAAACCCCCGCCAACCGCGCTCAGCGCGACGGCGATCCAAACTCGCTGTCACCCATCTCCACGTTGTGCTTCACCTCGTCGACCCTGATCTGAAACCCCATTGTTTCCGGCTTCGGAATCCGCACCAGGAACGGAACCTTCACGCCGTCCACGTCCCGGTAGTCCGAAAAGTCCACCTGGAACACCATCTCCCCCAGCGCGGTGGACACCGTGGATTCCTCACGCAGCAGAAGGCCGCTCTTCTGGTCGAAATAAAGACGGTCCGGCTTGCTTCCGCTCTTGTGTGTGCCCTCCACCACCCAGGCATCCACGCCCGCCACCTTGGCCGCGCCCTTCGCCTCCAGCTTCTCGTACACCTCCGCCAGCTTCAGCTCCCGCGGAAACACCTTCGACCGCTCGTCACGCGCGAGTTCAGCACCGGACTTCGTCCGCACCCCCACCCCCGGCGCCTCCGTCCACCCCACCTTGCCGTCGTACCCCTCCCGGATCGCCCCGAACCCCGCCAGTTGCACGGAACTGACCTGCTTGTTCGGCACCTTCGCCCGCAACTCCATCGCGCCACTCAACCCCAGCGCCGTCATCTCCATCGTCCCCTTCGTCAGCCGCGTCCGCACCTTCTCCAGCGCCGCCCGCCCCCCCGCGGCATTGATGTACCGCTCCAGGATCGCCTGCGCCGTCGGCGACGCACCCGTCGATGCCGCCGGTTCGGCGGCCCCGGCCGAAAGGGGGACGGAATAGGCGGCGACCATCACCGCGACAGCGACAACTCGGGCAAGAATGACTGCCCCAACACCCGGCGAGGAACTCGGTTTCATAGATGCGTGATTGCCGCGCACCATGCGCGCCCGACCCAACCGAGGCAAGCCCACCCCGCCCGCAGCAGTCCCGCACCAACCCCCGAGTCCACCGACCACCGGAAAATGAGTTGACCCGCCCCGGCTTTCCGGAGACCTAGAGCCCTGCAACCCTCTCGTTTATGAACGGCATTTCGTGGCTTCATCGCAGCTCCATCGCCGTCCTGCTCGCCCTGGGCCTCGGCCTGCTCTCCGGCAGACCCGCCCAGGCCCGCGTGCTCGACGACTTCAATGACAACACCAAGACCGGGTGGACCGACTTCACCTTCGTCCCGGGTTTCGGCATCCCCACCGAATCCAACGGCCAGCTCCGCTTCGAACAACCCCAGTCGCCCAGCGGCGGCGGCATCTTCTCCGCCACCCAGAAAACCTCCGAACCCCTCGAACTGAAGGACGGCCGCACCATCGAAATGCGCGTCGACGTGGTCGAGGGCGGCGCGAAGGACTCCTTCGCCGTGCTCGCCTTCATCCCCACCGCCGGCGCCGGCGGCCCCGGCTCCCTCGCCGGCTACGGCCTCGCCAAATCCACCACCGACGCCCTCATCACCAAGGGCATCAACAAATACTTCGTTGCCGACGACGGCGTCACCGCCGAGCTGAAGCAGGAGAACATCACCCTCGTCCTCCGCCTCACCGCCTCCGGCGGCTCCGTCACCGTCCAGGCCCAGATCCTCGACAAGGACGCCGACAACGCCGTCATCTGGGACCGCACCGTCGTCGACACCCCCGCCGCCGACGTCCTCGCCGACGGCACCGACAGCCCCGCCGAACCGTTCATCACCAGCGGTTACTTCACGCTCTATCTCTACCAGGACCTCGACATGGCCGCCGTCGAGGACCCCTACCGCGTCGTCTATGACAACGCCCAGGTCTTCATCACCGACCGCAGCGTGCTCGACGATTTCAATGACAACACCAAGACCGGGTGGACCGACTTCACCTTCGTCCCGGGCTTCGGCATCCCCACCGAGTCCAACGGCCAGCTCCGCTTCGAACAGCCCCAGTCGCCCAGCGGCGGCGGCATCTTCTCCGCCACCCAGAAGACCAGCCGTCCCTTCGACCTCGTGGAGGGCGAACAACTGACCTTCCAGGTCGACGTGATCGAGGGCGGCGCGAAGGACTCCTTCGCCGTGCTCGCCTTCATCCCCACCGCCGGCGCCGGCGGCCCCGGCTCCCTCGCCGGCTACGGCCTCGCCAAATCCACCACCGACGCCCTCATCACCAAGGGCATCAACAAATACTTCGTTGCCGACGACGGCGTCACCGCCGAGCTGAAGCAGGAGAACATCACCCTCGTCCTCCGCCTCACCGCCTCCGGCGGCTCCGTCACCGTCCAGGCCCAGATCCTCGACAAGGACGCCGACAACGCCGTCATCTGGGACCGCACCGTCGTCGACACCCCCGCCGCCGACGTCCTCGCCGACGGCACCGACAGCCCCGCCGAACCGTTCATCACCAGCGGTTACTTCACGCTCTATCTCTACCAGGACCTCGACATGGCCGCCGTCGAGGACCCCTACCGCGTCGTCTATGACAACGCCGTGGTCTGGGCCTCCCCCGCCCCCAGCAACCTCCCGCCCGAGATCAGCAACATCCGGCCCGGCGACACCGACAACTTCCTCACCGGCGTCAGCCGCGTGGAATTCACCGTCACCGACGACGAGGCGATCGCCGACGACCAGGTGGCGGTCGTGCTGAACGGCACCCGGTACACCACCGCCAACGGGCTCACCCTCACCGGCACCGGCAACACCCGGAACGGCGCACTCGGCGGTCTCACCGCCAACACCGATTACACCGCCACGATCGAGATCACCGACAACGACGGCCTCAGCGCCTCCCGGTTCCTCACCTTCGACACCTTCGCCGCGACCAACCCCGTCATCGAGGCCGAGGACTACAACTTCAACGGCGGCCAGTTCATCAACAACCCCGTTCCCCAGCCCGAGGGCTCGGGCCCGGATGACACCGGCTACTCCGCCCAGGCCGGCGTGGCGGGCGTGGACTTCTTCGACACCCGCGACGTCCCCCGTTTCCAGGACGCCCCCTGGCGGCCCTCCGACCCCGTCCGCATGGCCCGCAGCCTCGACCGCACCCGCGCCAAGTACAACGCGGCCGGCGGCGCCAACGCCGGGGTGTTCGACTACGTCATCACCGACATCGCCGCCGGAGAATGGCTCCAGTACTCCCGCAACCTCCCCGCCGGCACCTACGAGGTCTACCTCCGCCAGTCCGTCGCCAACCTGCCCTCCGCGGACAGCGCCCTGGAACTGGTCACCGGCGATCCGACCCAGCCCGACGCGGCCACCCGGCTGCTGGGCTCCTTCCTGGGTTCCCGCACCGGCTTCCTGTCCCGCAACGTCCCCCTCACCGACGGCTCGGGCACCCGCAAGACCGTGCTGCGCGTCTCCGCCGGCGTCACCACCCTCCGCCTCCGCCAGATCACCGCGGACCTCCCGGACGGCTCCCGCACCCTGAACTACCTCGTTCTCGTCCCCGTCCCCGACCCCGGCGTTCAGCGCGCCACCATCGCCTCGGTCCTGCCCGCCCCGGGCGCGACTGTCGAAACCGCCTCGCCAGTGATCGAGGTCGCCCTCCAGAACCGCGACACCAGCGTCAACCTAGGCAGCGTCCAGCTCCGCCTCAACGGCACCCAGGTCAACGCCACCGTCGCCGCCACCGCCGACGGCGCCTCCGTGCGCTACCCGATCTCCCCGCTCCCCGCACCCAACGCCCTCCAGACCGCCTCCGTCTCCTTCCAGGACAGCGAGGGCCAGACGGTCTCGGATGAATGGCAGTTCCGCGTCGCCTACACCCTGCTCGACCCCGCCACCCGCATCGCCGGCACCGGCAAGAACCCCGGGTTCCGCGTCCGCGTCGTCCAGGCACCCTTCGAGAACGGCGCCCTGGAGAACAGCCTCGATCGCGCCGAATCCCAGCTCGCCGCCAACTCCCCCATTCCGCGCATCGTCGACACCAACACCGTCGTCGAGGTCATCAACTTCAACAAACGCCCGGGCGAGACCGCCGGAGCCGTTGACGGCGACGTCATGGTTCCGGGGATCGACAACGACGTCACCGGCAACGGCGACAACGATTTCGCGGTCGAGATCCTGGCCTACCTGGAGTTGCCGGCCGGGGTGAATCGCTTCGGATTCATCACCGACGACGGCTACAAGGTTGCGACCGGCCGGGCGCCGGTGGCCCCGGGCACGCCGCCGCTGGCCTTCAACAACGGCGGCCCCGCCAACGCGACCGTCGACTTCGTGGTCGCCCAGGCCGGGCTCTACGCCTTCCGCATGGTCTGGTACGAACGCGCCGGCTCCGGCCACGGCGAGTGGACCTCCATCAACCCCGCCAACGGCGAACGCCTTCTCATCAACGGAACCTCCGCCCAGGCCATCAAGGCCTGGACCGAGTTCGACGCCGTCGCCGAGGAGTTCGTGCTCGAATCCTCCGCCACCGTCGCCGGCGGGTATGCCGTCGACGCCTCCGCGGTGGTCGACAGCACCGCCAGGACCGTGACCGTGCCCCTCTCCGGCGGCCCGCGGTTCTTCCGGCTGCGCGCCGGCAGCGCCGTCACCCTGGCGAACCCCCGGATCCAGGGGGGGAACCTGACCTTCACCTGGCAATGAACCCCGTCCCGGGCGGGCCCCCCGGCCCGCCCGGACCCGCGGCCCCAGGCACTCGATCCAAAACCGATCCAAAACTCGCTTTACACGGGGCGGCGGAGGCACCTAGCCTCCCCGCTCTCGAATCTCGATTGCACACAGATTTTAGACAGGTATGACAGCAGCCCCGAAGGCGCAGAGCATCAAGGAATTTCGCCGCCACGACAAAGACACCGGCTCCCCGGATGTGCAGGTGGCCCTCCTCACGCGCCGTATCAACCATCTCACCGAGCATCTCCGGGCCAATGCCAAGGATTTCAGCTCCCGCCGCGGTCTTCTGATGCTCGTCGGCAAACGCCGACGCCTGCTCGACTATCTCGGTCGGGTGGACACCAGCCGCTATTCCGACGTCGCCAAACGGCTCGGGATCCGGACCTAGGCAGCCTCATCACGGTCAGTGCGCGGCGCCCGGACCCTGCACACCCACCGTTCGTACCCCCCGGGGCGGCCAGCTTCGGAGTCGGGGGACCGACTGACCGCAAACGCGACCCCCATCCAAAAACCAGGGACCGTCGGACCTGGGAAATTTCATTCGTACGCCGGCCTCCCGCCGCGGCGCCCGAATGAAGTTCCCCTCGGCCGATGGTTCCTACCTTGTCACCATGGCTGAAAAAGTCGTCGCCCAGATTGGCGACCAATCCATTGTCATCGAATCCGGCAAACTCGCCAAACAGGCCGACGGCGCCGTCACCGTTCAACTCGGGGAAACCATCGTGGTCGTCGCCGCCGTCGCCGCCACCAAGGCCAAACCCGGCCAGGAGTTCTTCCCGCTCACGGTCGATTACCGCGAGAAGGCCGCCGCCGCAGGCCGCTTCCCGGGCGGCTACTTCAAACGCGAAGGCCGCCCGTCCGAGAAGGAAATCCTCACCTGCCGCATCATCGACCGCCCCATCCGCCCCCTCTTCCCCAAGGGCTGGTTCAATGAGGTCCAGGTCCAGGCCATCCTGCTGAGCGCCGACGGCCAGAATGACGCCGACGTCCTCGCCGCCAACGGCGCCTCCGCCGCCCTCCTCGTCTCCGACATCCCCTGGGCCGGCCCCATCGGCGCCGTCCGCATCGGCCGCGTCGCCGGCGAATTCATCGCCAACCCCACCCACGACCAGATGGAGGAGAGCGACATTGACCTCTTCCATGTCGGCAACGAAACCGACGTCGTCATGTTCGAGGGCTCCGCCAACGAATGCACCGAGGCCGACTTCATCGCCGCCCTCCGCTTCGGTCAGCAGGCCATCCAACCCCTCATCGCCGCCCAAAAGGAACTCGCCGCCAAACTGGGCAAACCGAAACGCCAGATCACCGCCAACGTCGTCCCCGACGACATCCTCACCGCCGCCCGCGCCGCCATCGGCCCCCGCATCATCGAGGCCCTCCTCACCCCCGGCAAACTCGCCCGCGAAGCCGCCTGCAAGGCCATCGAAAGCGAAATGGGCGCCAAACTGGTCGAGCAATTCGGCGCCGAAAAGGTCTCCGAGTTCGTCATCAAGGACGCCTTCTACTACATCCAAAAGGAAGCCATCCGCTCCCTCATCCTCGACGAAGGCAAACGCCTCGACGGCCGCAAGCCCGACGACCTCCGCCAGATCGGCGGCGAAACCGGCCTCCTCCCCCGCACCCACGGCTCCGCCATGTTCTTCCGCGGAGAAACCCAGGCCCTCGCCATCGCCACCCTCGGCACCACCGAGGACATCCAGGAATTCGACGCCTACACCGGCGGCGCCACCGAGAAGAAGTTCATCCTCCACTACAACTTCCCCAACTTCTCCGTCGGCGAAACCGGCCGCATCTCCGGCCCCGGCCGCCGCGAAATCGGCCACGGCGCCCTCGCCGAACGCAGCATCGAACCGATGGTCCCCCTCAAGGACTATCCCTATACCGTCCGCATCACCAGCGAGATCATGGAGTCCAACGGCTCCACCTCCATGGCCTCCGTCTGCGCCGGTTCCCTCGCCCTCATGGACGCCGGCGTCCCCCTCACCCGCCCCGTCGCCGGCATCAGCATCGGCATCTGCACCGAACACGACGCCCAGGGCAAAATCAGCCGCTACTCCCTCCTCACCGACATCATCGGCTGGGAGGACCACTTCTGCGACATGGACTGCAAGATCGCAGGAACCGATCAGGGCATCACCGGCTTCCAGCTCGACCTCAAACTCAAGGGCCTCCCCATCGAAATCCTCGTCGAGGCCGTCGAAAAAGCCCGCATCGCCCGCCTCAGCATCCTCGAGTCCATGAAGGCCATCCTCCCCGCCCCGCGCGCGGAGATGAGCAAGTACGCCCCCCGCATCATCCGCCTCCGCATCAACCCCGAGAAGATCGGCGCGGTCATCGGACCCGGCGGCAAGAACATCAAGGCCCTCGTCGAACGCTCGGGCTGCGAAATCAACATCGAGGACGATGGCACGGTCATGATCTTCTCCATCGACGAGGAAGGCATGCGCATCGCCCGCGAAGGCATCGAAGCCGTCGCCGCCGAAATCGAGATCGGCAAGATCTATCGAGGCAAGGTCGTCTCCATCAAGGAGTTCGGCGCCTTCGTCGAAGTCCTCCCCGGCCAGGACGGCCTCGTCCATATCAGCGAACTGGCCGACTTCCGCGTCAAAGCCACCGAGGACGTCGTCAAAATGGGCGATGTCATCTGGGTCAAGTGCATCGGCGTCGACGAAAAAGGTCGCGTCCGCCTCAGCCGCAAGGCCGCCATGGCCGAACGCGCCAAAGAGCTGGAACCGAAGGCCTGATCCCTTCCCCACTCCCCCTCCACTGCCGGCCCCTTCCGGCAGACCCGCTTTCACCCCCGCGGGCGGCGATCGAAAGATCCCCGCCCGCGCGGCGTTTCACCCCCCCTTCCCGTCGCCACGGCTCCGCCCTACGCCACCCCGGGGACCCGCCTACTTCCGGCGGATCCACGCGGCCACGAACATCCCGTTCCCGCCCCATTCCTGCGGCCACAGCCACACCCGGTGCCGCGGCGCCCCCTCCGTGTTCGAACCGGGTCCGCGCCGGAACGTGTCGGGCAGCACACTGGGCTCGAACCCGGGCACCGTCCCCTCGAACTCGTCGGCCACCCGGGTGGTCTCCTCGTGGGTCAGGGTGCAGACCGAGTACACAAGCTTGCCCCCGGGCTTCACCCCGCGGGATGCATTCCGCAGCAGCCGCCCCTGCAACCGCGCCATCTCGGCCACGTCCTCCGGCCGTGATGACCATCGGGCATGCGGATTCCGCTGCCAGGTCCCCAAACCGCTGCACGGCGCGTCCAACAACACCCCGTCAAACCGCAGTCCACCCGGGCGCGTCTCGCCCCCGTCCCATTCCGCCCACCGGATGTTGAACAGCTTCGCCCGCCCCGCCCGCACCCGCAGCCGCTGCAGGCGCCACTCCGCACGGTCGGTGGCCCACACCACGCCCCGGTTCGACATGAGGTCCGCCAGGTGCAGCGTCTTCCCGCCCTCCCCGGCGCAAGCATCCCACCAGGTCTCCCCGACCTTCGGCCCGCACAGGTGCCCCACGATCTGCGAGGCCAGATCCTGGATCTCAAATCGCCCGGCCTGAAACCCGGCGTCCCGGAACAGATCCTTGCCCCCCTCGTACACCAGCGCATCCGGCACCTCCACGGGCAGCGGTTGCACCACGTCCCCCAACGCCAGCTTCACCTCCTCCGCCGTCCCCGGCCGCGCCCGCAGCCAAAGCTTCGGCTCCCGCTGCAACGCCCGCCACCACGCCACCCCGCCCCCCACCCGGTCCCGCACCCAACCCGGCACCGCCCGCTCCAAACCGTCCGAGGCCACCGACTCCGGATCCGCCGCGTACCGCCGCGCCATGTCCGAGGTGACCTCAACCTGCCGCTCCAAAGGCAGCCCGCGCCCCACGAAACCGCGCCAGCGGAAGTAGTTGAACACCATGCGCGCCACCTCCCCGGCCGTCGCCCTCCGCAACCCGCGCTCCTCCTTCAACACCACCCGAAGCACCGCGTCCGCCGGATGCTCCTTGTCCACCCCGCCAACCACCCGCGTCGCCAACGCCAGCGCCGAAACCTCCCTCGGCGGAGGAACCGGCACCGCCGCGGGCGCCGACATCGCATCACCCGGCACCGACAATCCCAAAGACGCCCTCGGCCCCCCCACGCGCGATCCACCTGGCCGTCGCATGCGCCCCCCCGACCCCGACCCGGACCCGGACCCCGACCCCGTTGCCGCCGAGGTCGCCGGTGCCGATCCCGCCCCGGAACGCGGCCGCAGCCGCAACCGCGGGCCCGCCCCCGCCCCCGCACCCGCACCCGGACCGATGCGTCCCGAATCGCTTCTCCCGCCCCCAGGACGTCGAATCGGCCTGCCCCCTCCTGCCCCCGGACCCGCACCCCCGCGTCCGCGCGCCGCCGGCCCGCGCTTTGGTCCACCCGGCGATTGTTCCCGCTTCACGTTGGAATCACCCACGACCCGGCGATCCTTGACGGTCGCCGCCCCGCAAACAAGAGCCGTGACGCCATCCCACCCTCGACTTCGGGCGGACAGGATCCTCGGCAGGGTCGGCGGGAACGCCGCCGAAACCCCTGGACCCCCTCCGATTTCTACCCCACCTCGACCCCAGTCCATCGTGCACGCCACAGACCGCGGCGAGCGGCCTTGAAGGCTCCCGCCGCGGCCATCGATGCTTCCGGATCAGCTCCCGATTGGTGGTTCGTTTTCGACCGCATCGTTCCGGCTCACGGCTGGGCTTGAGCCAGGAATCCCCGCGCCTTGAGCCAGTCCGCCACCCGGTCCGGCCAGGTGGTCACCGGCACGTCCGTCCGCCTCAGCCCGTACCCGTGCCCGCCGGTCGGGTACACGTGCATCTCGAACGACACGCCGGCCTTGTGCAGCGCCGCCCCGTACCCGAACAGGTTCTCGACCCGCACGGGATCGTCCTGCGACATCACCAGAAACGTGGGCGGCGTGGCGGCATCCACCATGAGCTCGGGCGCAACCTTGTCGTTCTCCTCCTTGACGGTCAGGTATCCCGGATAGACCAGGACCGCGAAGTTCGGGCGCGAATCCAGGTCGTCGGCGTCATCCACCCTTGCGTAACCCCTTCGCGCACTGGTGCTGGTCGCGGCGGCAAGATGGCCGCCCGCGGAGAAGCCGAGCACGCCGACCCGCCGTGGATCGATGCCCCAGGCTTCCGCATTCCGGCGGATCAGGCCCATGGCGCGCTGGGCGTCCTCCAGCGGCGCCGCGTGTTTGTCCCGGCCTTCGCGGCGGGGCACCCGGTACTTCAGCAGCACCCCGGTCACCCCGATCGAGTTCAGCCACTCACAGACTTCGGTGCCTTCGAGGTCCAGGGCGAGAATGTGGTAGGCGCCCCCCGGGCAGACCAGCACGGCGGCGCCGTTCGCCTTGCCCGCCGGTGGACGGTACACCTCGAGGGTCGGGGTGGAGACGTTGCCCAACCGGATCAGCCGACGTCCGGCGATCAGGTTGTCCGACGGCTTGGTCGTGTCGGTTTCGGCGGGATATTCCCGTGTTTCGCCGGGCGGCTTGCCCGGCCAGAGCGGCACGGGGGCGTCGCCGGCCGACGCCGTCACCGCGGCCAGCCCCGGAACCAGCAGCAGCCCGAGGGCAAGAACCCCACCGGCCACCGTCCCCGACCGCCGTCCGCGTCCAGGGTTTGCGCCCTCGGTTCCCGTGCTCCCGGATGTGTTCATCGCATTCCCTGGGTTGGGTTCACGCCCGCATTCAACGGCGTTTCGCGGTCCAGGACACCTCGACGGGGTTGCCCTCCATCTCGGTCCGGCTCTTTCCGGTGAGTTTGCCCCCGGCTTCAACGCTCCCGGACATCTCGTAGGTCATGGTTCCGCCGTTGGAACGGTCGCGCACCACGGTCCATGAGAACTTCCCACCCTCGATCCGGCCGTTCTTCAGCTCGAGTTCCCGCCCGTCGGGCCTGGCGATCTTGCCGGCGAGCCGGGTGCCCTTTTGCTCCAGGGTGAAGGGGATGTCGACGGGTTCGCCCCCGGGCCCGGGCAGGGTGGCAACCCAGGCGCCGCTCAGGTCCGGGCCACCGGCGTTCGCCGAAATCGGGGCCTCGCCCAAGGCCTCGGCCAGCGCCGGCTCCAGGCTCGCCGCCCAGACGCCGTAGGCCTCCTTCGAGAGATGCAGGAAATCCGGCATGAGCTCGCGCGGGATGCGTCCGTCCGCGGTGACGAACCGGTGGCCGAAATCCACCCAATGCACGCGCTTCCAGTCGCTGAGCTTCTGAATGATCTGGTTGACCTGCAGGATCTTGCCGCGCTGGGGCGAGGGATTCTCGCTCCGGGGGAAGATCGGGACGAGGAGGACCTTCGTGTCGGGCAGCCGCTCCAGGAGCTTTCGCACGATCGCGGTCACGCCGTCGGCGATCTGTTCCACGGTGTTGTCCTCCCCGTTCGAGTTGTTGGTCCCGATCATCACCACCGCCGCCTTCGGCTTCAGCCCGTCGAGGTTCCCGTTGTCCAACCGCCAGAGCACGTGCTGCGTCCGGTCCCCCCCGATGCCGAGGTTGATCGCGTCCCGCCCCGCATAATACCGCTCCCAGACCTCGCGCCCCTCCCCTTCCCAACCCTGGGTGATCGAATCCCCGATGAAGATCACCCGGGCCTTCTCCCCGAGCTTCGCAACGTTCTCGTTCATCGCCGCATGTCGGCGCTTCCAGAACTCGTCCGTCCGGGGCACCGGCTCGATCGCGGAATGGGCCAGGGCCGGTCCGGCCGCCAGCGTCAGACATCCCAGGGCGGCAATGACAACAATGAGTGGGTTTTTCATGGGAACTCGGGTCGCCCCATCTCATGCCACCGCAGCCCGAAGCGCAAGCGGTCTGATGGATCAACCCGCCCGCGTCCGCACCCCCACGCCACGCCGCACCGCCGGCTTCGCCACCTCCCGCAACCGCAGCGCCTCACCCACCCCCTTCTTCGCCGGATGCCTCACCGCATGCCGGATCAGCCACTTCCTCTCCTCCGATGCCCCGCGCACCCAGCGCCGGCAAAGCTCGAACACCAACCCCGGATGGTCCTTCGCAATGTCCCCAAGATGATTCGCCACGCTCCGCCGCACGTACAGATCCCCGTCGTCCTTCAACCGCTCCAGGATCGGCAACACCGGCGCCGGATCCTCCATGAACGCCGGCAGCCGCATCGCCCACGGCAGCCGCGGACGCGTCCCCTCCGAACAAAGCCGCCGCACGTGCGGATCCGGATCGTCGGTCCACTCCATCAACCGCGCCAGCGTCCGCTCCGGCCACCGCGCCAGAAACGGCCGGATCGAAAACTCCGCGCTGAACCGACGCGTGATCTCATGCTGCGCCCGCATCGACGCCTCGAACGGATCCCGCCCGCCGTTCTCCCCCGCGTCCAACCCGTACGCCGCCACAAACGAGACGTGCGGAAGATAGAAGAACACCGCCAACCCCAGATCGGCCGTCCGCGACAACGGCGGGGTCAGCGACCGCACCATCACCTCCACGGCCTCCTCATAACCCGCCGGCAGAAACCGCCGCATCGCCCGCGCCAGATGACGCCCCCGGTCCATGATCCCCAGCGGCTCCAATCCCTCCATCGCCGCACGCCGGAATCCGTCCCGATCGAAATCCCGCTGCACCAACCCGAGGTTGTGCGCCAGACAATCCACCGCCTCCCGATCCAGAATCACCGCCAGGGAACTCCCCTTCTCGATCGATCGCGGCGCACGAGGCAGTCGGAATCCACCCATATCGCCCCCAAGTCCACCACCCCGCCCCACCTCCCACAAGCCACCTCCTCGCCCCGGTCGCCGGTCCCCATCCTCCGCGACCCGACCGCGCCCGCGATCGGGCCTGACACACACCCGCCCCGTCCGGCAGCCTCGCCTCATCCCATGCGCCCCGCGTCCGACACCCGCCCACGCCCCTCCCGCTTCTTCGCCGCCGCCTTCCTCGGAGCGTCCTGCCTGCTCCGGGCGTGGACGGCCGAAACCCCCTGGCAGGCCATGGATTACGGCCCCTTCTTCAGCACCACCCTCGGTTCCCGCGGGCCAGGCACGGCCTTCCCCACCAACCTCACCCACAAGGCCATCGCCGTGAACCTCGGCGGACCCCCGGGCCAACAGACCGCCATCGCCTTCGACACCGACCTCCTCCGCTACTCGGTGGGCTGGACCGGCAGCTTCGTCGCCCTCAAAGGCGTCGCCTTCGACGGCGAACATTGGGCCCACCCGCTCACCGACGGCTCCGCCCAGTTCGCCAACCCCGCCGCCCCGGGATGGGCCCGGCCCGGTTCCGAAGACTTCCACGATCCACGCTCCGAACCCTACGGCCCCCTCCCCAGGAATCACGCCGCCTGGCAGGGCATCCACGTCCATGGCTCCAACGTGGTCTTCCGCTACCAGGTCGGCGACATGCCCGTCCTCGACCGCCCCGGTCTGGCGGTGTTCCCCCACCCCGGCCACCCCCCGGTGTTCACCCGCACCCTCGAACTGGGCCCCTCCACCTCCCCTCAAACCCTCCAGGTGCTCCAGGAACCGGGACGATCCCCCACGCCAATCCCCGGCCTCGACCCGTCGCCCGCGCCAACATCCATCGATCGCACCGCCCTCTGGCTTCCGCCCCAGCCCGGCACCACGCCCGCCGACACCTCCGCCCCGGCGGTCGCCGTGATCGGTGCCCCGCCCGGCGCCCGGTGGCTGACCGACGCCGCCACCGGCCAGGTCCGCCTCGCCATCCCACCGCACGCCCGAACCGTCCAGGTCAAGCTCCTGATCTGGCGGACCGACCCGGCCCGCCTCGCCGCAACCGCCGCCGCCATCCTCCGTTCCCCGGCCCCCGAACCGCTCGAACCCCTCACCCGCCCAGGCCCATCCCGCTGGCCTCAATCCCTCCAAACCCAGGGCCGCCCTGGAACCAACAACGGCCCCTTCGCCATCGATGACCTCACCCCACCCGATGCCAACCCCTGGAACTCCTGGCTCCGGTTCTCCGGGATCGACTTCTTCCACAACGGCCGCCGCGCCGCGGTCTCCACCTGGAACGGCGACGTCTGGATCGTCTCCAACATCGAAGGCTCCCTCGAAAACCTCGCCTGGCGCCGCATCGCCGCCGGACTCCACCAACCCCTCGGCCTCCGGATCGTCGACGACGAGATCTACGTCCTCGGCCGCGACCAGATCACCCGCCTGCGCGACGCCAACGGCGACGGCGAGACCGACTTCTACGAGAACTTCAACAACGACGCCAAGGTCGGGGAGCACTTCCACGAGTTCGCCAACGACCTGAAACTCGGCTCCGACGGCTGGTTCTATTACCTCAAGTGCGCCCGCCACGCCCTCCCGGCCGCCCACTCCCAGCACGGCACCCTCATCCGCGTCTCCCGCGACGGCCGCACGTCCGAGGTCGTCGCCCGCGGCTTCCGCGCAGTCAACGGCCTGGGGGTCGGACCCAACCTCGAACTGACCACCGTCGACAACCAGGGCCACTGGATGCCCGCCAACCGCATCAACTGGGTCCGCCCGGGCGGATGGTACGGCAACCTCTGGGCCTGGAACCCCGATCAACGCACCGACTACGACCCGCCGCTGGCCTGGGTCCACAACTCCATCGACCGCTCCGGCGGCACCCACCTCTGGGTTCCCCAGGACCGCTGGAACCCGATCCACGGCCGCCTCCTCACCCTCTCCTACGGCATGGGCCACGCATTCCTCATCCTTCACGAAACCATCGACGACGCACGCCACGGCGCCCTCACCCGCCTCCCCCTCGACTTCGACACCGGGGTCATGCGCGGCGCCTTCCACCCCGGCAACGGCCACCTCTACGCCTGCGGCCTCTACGGCTGGGCCGGCAACCGCACCCGCCCCGGCGGCCTCTACCGCATCCGCCGCACCCAACTCCCCCTCCACATCCCCACCGACTTCCACGCCGCCCACGACGGCCTCGTCGTCACCTTCTCCGAACCGCTCGATCCCTCGTCCGCCACCGACCCCGGCAACTACGATCTCAAGGCCTGGAACTACCGCTGGAGCGCCAACTACGGCTCCCCCGACCTCCGACACAACGGCGCCGAAGGCCGCGACACCTGGCGCATCGAGTCCGCAGCCCTCGCCGCCAACGGCCGTTCCGTCTTCCTCCGCATCCCCGAACTGCGCCCCACCATGCAGTTCCATCTCGCCTTCAAACTCCGCGCCGGCGACGGCACCGCGCTCGACAATTTCATCCACGGCACCCTCCACCGAACCGCAAACGACGCCGGCCTCGCCCTCCTCGGACCCAACCCCATCCTCCGCGAGACCACCGCGGATTCCATCGCCCCCAACCACGCCCCGGGCCTCATCGAAATCCTCCACGCCGGCACCCCGCCGATTCCCGCCGACACCCGCCACGCGCGCCTCCCCGCCTTTCACCTCCCCCAGGGCACCCCCGCCAGCCCCTACCTCCCTTCCCAACCGACCAGGATCCGCTGGGAAGGCTGGCTCAAGGTCGACCTGAACTCCGCCGCGCGCTTCCACCCCGAGGGCCACGGCCACGTCCGCCTCCACCTCAACGGCCAGCCCGTCCTCGACCTCGATCTGCCAAAACCCAACCCGTCCCACCCAACCACCCCCAACCCGCCCCCAGCATCCGCTGTCACACCCCTCCGCCAGGGTCTCAACCGCTTCGAACTGGAATACGCCCCGCCCCCGGACGCCCCCGCCGAGTTCCGCCTCGCGTGGTCCGCCCCCTCCCACCCCCGCGAACCGATCCCCTCCACCGCCTTCGTCCATGACCCCGCCGACGGCCAGCTCCGCCACGCCGATGCCCTCCGCGCCGGACGCGAGTTGTTCGCCAACCATTCCTGCGCCTCCTGCCACCGCCCCGCCACACCCTGGGGCGATCACGCCATGCCCGAACTCGCCGCCCGCGCTCCCGCCTTCGATGCCATCGGCGACCGCCTGGATGCCGCGTGGATCGCCCGCTGGCTGGCTGACCCCGCCCAGCTCCGCCCCGACGCCCGCATGCCCCGCCTGCTCCACGGGCCCTCCGCCGACACCGACGCCCGCGACATCGCGACCTTCCTTTCCAACCTCCGCCAACCCCAACCGACCCAGGCCGCGCACACCGCCGGATCCCACGACACCGGCAAACTCACCTTCCTGAAACTGGGCTGCGTCGCCTGCCACACTCCGCCCGGCGAACGCCCCACCGATCCCGCCGACTCACGCCTCCCCCTGGACGGTCTCCACGCCAAATGGAAACCCGGCGCCCTCGCCGACCACCTCCAGGCACCCCACCAGCATCACGCCTGGACCCGCATGCCCGACTTCGACCTCACCACCGACGAAGCCGCCGATCTCGAAGCCTTCCTCCGCGTTTCATCCGCGTCCAAACCCACCCCCGCCTGGGTCGGCGGCGACCCGGCCCGCGGGGCCAAGCGCGCTGCCGAACTGGGGTGTTACCGCTGCCATGACCTCCAGGGCGCGAAGGACCTCCGGCGAATGCCCGATCTCACCGCCATCACCCGCGCCGACGGCCTCCGCGGCTGTCTGGCCACCAACCCCCGCGACCGGCGCACCGCACCGGAGTTCGCCTTCAACGACCTCCAGCGCTCCCTGCTGCGCGCCTTCCTCAAAGCCGACCCCGCCAGCGCCCTCCGCCACGATCCGCCCACCGAATTCGCAACCCGCCAAATCCGCACCCTGCAATGCCAGGCCTGCCATGCCCGCGACACCGAACCGGACCGCCTCGCAGCCCTTCTCAATCCAACCGGCGCCCCGGTTCCCACGGACGAGGACGCCGCCGGCGCCACCGCACACCCCGGCCGCCCGCCCCTCACCCACGCCGGCGAGAAGCTCCACGCCGCCTGGATCGAACGGCTCCTCAGCGGAACCCTCGGCTACAAACCCCGCGCCGATCTGCCCGACCGCATGCCCGCCTTTCCCGCCTACGCTGCCGGCCTGGCCGCCGGCCTCGCCCACCAGCACGGGTTCCCGGCCCGGACCACCGAGGAACACCCCGCACCCAACCCTGAACTCGTCGAACTCGGACGCCGCCTCACCCTCGTCGAAGGCGGCTTCGGCTGCGTCACCTGCCATGGGGTGGGCCCCCAGAAAGCCCTCGCCGGCCAGGACACCGCCACCATCAACTTCATCCACGTCGCCGAACGCCTGCGCCCGTCCTATTACCGCCGCTACGTCCTCGATCCGCAACGCGTCATGCCCGGCACCATGATGCCCACCTTCGTCGGCCCCGACGGCCGCACCTCCCTCCAGGCCGTGCTCGACGGGGATCCTCACAACCAGTTCAACGCGATCTGGCTCTACCTGCGGTCCCTCAACAACCGGCCGGCAACCCCGTGATCCTCCCACCCGACGCGCCCCCCGGCCGCCCACCCCAGGCCCCCACGGGCTCGCAAACCCACCGGCCAGACCCCACTCTCGCCGCGCCATGGCCCTTTCGGACCTCATCCCGATCCTCCAGGTCGCCGTCGGCCCCGTCATCCTCATCTCCGGCGTGGGCCTCCTCCTGCTCTCCATGACCAACCGCTACGGCCGCGTCATCGACCGGTCCCGCGCCCTCTCCGACGCCATGCGCCGCGAACCCGAAGGCCCCAGCCCCGCCTTCCGCTCCCAACTCGACATCCTCCTCCACCGCGCCCGCCTCGTCCGCCTCTCCATCCTCCTCGCCACCACCAGCCTCCTCCTCGCCGCGGTCATGATCATCGCCCTCTTCCTGGGCGTCTTCCTCCGCCTCGAACTCGGCAGCGTCGTCGCCCTCCTGTTCATCGCCTCCATGGGCTCCCTCAGCGCCTCCCTCGTGGTCTTCCTCGCCGACATCAACGTGTCCCTCGCCGCCCTCAAGCTGGACCTGAAATCCCACCGGAACGGATCCTGACCCACACCGCCCCAACCTCGCGAACCGCCCCCCACCCGAACCACAACCGCCCCTCCCCCACCCCCCCATGCCGCACCCCCACCGCCGCCCCGCCGCCTTCATCACAACCCTCGCAATCACCCTCGCGGCCGTCGCACTCCCCGCCCCGTCCCCCACCGCAGCCACCGCCTCCACCTCCACCGCCACCTCAACCCCCGAACGCACCCGGGTCTTCGTCTCCGGCCAGGACGGCTACCACACCTACCGCATCCCCTCCCTCCTCGTCACTGGGCGCGGCACCCTGCTCGCCTTCGCCGAAGGCCGGAAACACGGCGGCAGCGACACCGGGGACATCGACCTCCTGCTCAAACGCAGCACCGACGGCGGCAGAACCTGGCTCGCCCCGCAAACCGTCTGGGACGACGGCCCGAATGTCTGCGGCAACCCCTGCCCGGTCGTCGACCAGACCACCGGAACCATCTGGCTGCTCCTGACCTGGAACCGCGGCGATGACCACGAACCCGACATCATCGCCGGAAAAAGCCGCGACACACGCCGGGTCTTTGTCACCCGCTCCGACGACGACGGCGTCACCTGGGCTGAACCCCGCGAAATCACCGCGACCGCCAAACAGACCAACTGGACCTGGTACGCCACCGGTCCGGGCGCCGGCATCCAGATCGCGCACGGCCCCCACCGCGGCCGAATGGTCATCCCCTGCGACCACATCGAGGCCGGCTCACGCCGCTACTTCTCCCATGTCATCGTGTCCGACGACGCCGGCCGGACCTGGACACTCGGCGGCACCACCCCGCGCGATCAGGTCAACGAATGCGAGGTCGCGGAAATCCAGGACGGCGGCCTCCTGCTCAGCATGCGGAACTACGACCCGTCCCAGCGCCGCCGCCAACAGGCGGTCAGCTCCGACGGCGGGATGACCTGGACCGACCAGCGCCTCGTCCCGGAGTTGCCCGACCCCACCTGCCAGGCCAGCCTTCGCCGCCACTCCTGGCCGCGCGACGGCCGTCCCGGGGCGCTCCTGTTCTCCAACCCCGCCAGCACCCGCCGCGACCACCTCACCGTCCGCGTCAGCCACGACGACGGCCGCACCTGGCCGGTCTCCAGGCTGCTGGACCCACGCCCCGCGGCCTATTCCTGCCTCGCGGTCCTGGGCGACGGCGATGTCGCGATCCTCTACGAAGCCGGCGACAGGAACCCTTACGAAAGCTTGGTCTTCTCCCGATTCCCGCTCGCCTGGGTCCTCGAAGGGGACCGCTGACCCCTTCCCGGCCCCACCCGGCGGCTCAACCGCCGCACCCGGGGTCGTCCTGCCGCATTCGCACGATCCGCACCCCCGCGGGCTGGCACAACAGGGTGTCCCACCACTCCGCCCCGTCGTAGCGGTAACGGATCTGCACCCCGCGCACCCGGCCGTTCAACACCGCGTCCCGCGCCTCTCCGAGTCCCCAGCCGGACGCCGCCCCCACCTGCACCTGCGCGCCGAACTTCGGCAGGATGTCCAGGATCGCGGCGCACTGCTCGAGGTCCCGGAAATACTGCTCCAGCACCTCGGGTTCGAGAACCGCCTGGGTCAGCTCCGGGAGCTTCAGGGTCCCTCCCGGATCCCCCGAGCCTTCTTCCTGCGCTTCGCGGGCCCTCGGTTCCCGGGCTTCTGGTTCCATGATGACGGGCGGGCGGTTCAGGCCCCGAAACCCGGGCGGCGCTCGGTGATCAACACCGCGTTCTCCGGGGCGGGACAGACATCGTGGCAAACCCCGCAGCCGGTGCAGACCTCCAGCACCACCCGCGGCATGCCTTCGTTCAACTGCAACGCGTTCGGAACCGGACACCGCTCGTAACAGACCGAACAGAAACTCCCCTGGTACGCGAGGCAGTACCGCCCCTGAATCACCGCCACCCGGTTCGTGGCCTCCGGTCCCACCAACGAACCGGGATACGGCGGCGCCCCGGATTCCAGGGCATACTCATCCGCAGCCCCGGTGACCACCGACGCCGCCTTCTTCGACCCGGCCTGCAACGGCCTCAGGAACTTCGAAAAGAGACCCCGCCGAGAGACGCTCATTGCGGCGAATTCAATCCCGCACCCGGCGGTGTGCCAGTCAAATCTGCAAGCCCGCCCAGTCCCGGGGGAAACCCCTCGTCCGGCACATGGCACTGCACACACGAGGTACGCTCGGGATGCGAGGTCCGAAGCCCCGCCAGTCCGGTCGGTCCGTGGCAGCTCGAACAGTTCTCCCGCATCCACGTCCCGTGCGGAATCGTCGGCGGCGCCCCCGGCCAGGCCCGCGACCCGCGCCCCACCGAGGCCCGCCCCTCGAATCCATTCCCCGCGATCGCCGATGCCCAGGCCGCCGGGCCCCCGGGCACCCCGCCGCCCCCCGCAGGCACATGGCATTGCGTGCAGTTCCCCATCTCCGCATGACTCATCCGCGGCGCCACGATGTCCCGCACCACCAACCCCTCGGTGTGACAGACACGACAGTTCGCCGACGACATCGCATCCACCGGGTGCGGCACCACCGGCGGCGCGCCATCGTAGGCCCGCCGACCCGCCCGCCGCGCAACCGCCAACGCGCGCTCCGCATCCCCGGCCGGCGCCGAGGTCGCACCCGGCGCGTACCCTGGCGGCGTCGGCGACCGCAGGGTGTCGAACCGGCTCCGCCAACCGGCGTTCGGCTTGAGATCCGTCCTCCCCATCGCCTCATACCCCACCGCCGTCCGCAGCCCCACACCCACCAACCCCGCGCCTTCCCCACCCTCCGTCACCACCACCCCGTCCCGACCCGGAGCAACCCCGGCGACCGCCGATCCGCCCTCCCCCCGCCCCGGCGAGGGATGCGCGCGGTTGAGCTGGCCGAGCCCCATGAAGTACCCGCTGACGGCGGTCACCAGCGCCACGGCGAGCACCACCCTGGAGGCGCGCGCGGAGATGAGGTTCGGGTCCGGGTTCCTGGGGTTCATCGGGGGTTCGGGGCTGGCGGGGTTGGGCCTGGGTTGCGAAACGGGTTCCGGGGTGTCAGATGGCCGGCCCCTGCGGACGGGCCTGCCGCTGGGATCCGCGCTGCACGTCCACCGCGCACTTCTTGTAGTCGGGCTCCTTCGACACCGGGCAGACGGCGTCGAGGGTGAGATCGTTGATCATCAACCGTTCATCGAAGAACGGCACGAAAACCGACCCGCGCGGCGGATGGCCCCGCCCGCTGATCCATAACGGAAGCTCAAGCTCCCCGCGCCGCGTCTTCAGCTTCACCAGGTCCCCGTTCCTGAACCCCTTCTCCGCCGCATCCGCCGGGTGCATCTCCACATACGAGTTCGGCACCGCGTTCCGCAGCTGCGGCACCCGCATGGTCATCGTCCCGGTGTGCCAGTGCTCCAACACCCGCCCCGTCGACAGCCAGAACGGATACTCGACGTCCGGCACTTCCGGCGGGAGTTCATACGGCGCAAACCAGACCTGCGCCCGGTCGTCCTTGGTCACCGAATGATAGAACTGGATGCCCGCCCCCTTCTTCACATACGGATCGTCGAACTCCATGAACCGGAACTTGGTCTCCCGCCAGGTGCCGTCCGGCTGCTCCACCACCGGCCAGCGCAGCCCGCGCGCCTTCACATACTCGTCATAGGGCGCCAGATCCTTGTGCTTCAGCCTCGTGAACCGCCGGTACTCCTCGAACAGCTCCCGATCCACGTTGACCTCGTAGTACCGCTCCCACTCCCACACGGGCACCTCCTCCCCCTTCGCGTTCCGAAAGGTGAACAGAAACCGCCCGTCCTTGTCCCGCATGCCCGGATGCCCGAGCTCGAACAACCGCCGCGCAATCGCAATCGTCATCCAGCAGTCGTCCCGCGCATTCCCCGGCGGAGCCACCATCCGGAACCATTGCTGCGTCCGCCGCTCCGAGTTCCCGTAGATCCCGTTCTTCTCCACCCACATCGCCGCCGGCAGAACAAGATCCGCCAACTCCGTCGTCGCCGTCGGATAAACGTCGCAGGCGATCAGGAACTTGTCCTCCAACCCCTGCCGCGCCTTGAACAGCTTGTGCAGGTTCGGCAGCGACTGACCGGGATTGGTCACCTGGGTGAACAGCGTCAGGATGTCCCCGCCGCGGTCGCTCGGGGTGCAGAACTTCTCGAACATCTGCACGGTGTGATAGCCGGGCTTCGGATTCAGCCGGCCCGCCGGAAGATTCCAGATCTCCTCCGCCTGCTTCCGATGCTCCGCGTTCGCCACCACCCGACCCCCGGGCAGCAGATGGCACAGCGTCCCCACCTCACGCGCCGTCCCGCACGCACTCGGCTGTCCCGTCAGACTCGTCGGCGCATCCCCCGGACGCCCCCAATGCCCGCTCAACAGATGGATGCCATGCACCAGCCGGTTGATGTTCGTCCCGCGCGCATGCTGGTTCATCCCCATGCACCAGACACTCGTGATCCGAAGATCCTTCCGCCCGAACAACGCCCCGAGCATCCGGATCTTCTCCGCCGCCACCCCGGAGATCTCCTCCACCTTCTCCGGCGTGTACGCGTCGATCTCCCGCACGTAGTCCTCAAAGGTCATCGGCTTCCCATCCAGCGTGTGCTCCGGGGTGTCCGTCCGAAACGCACAGTGCCGCTCCACGAACTCCCGTGAATAGGTCCCCTCCTTGATCAACACCCGCGCAATCCCGTTCGCAATCGCCAGATCCGATTGCGGCCGGAACTCGAGATAGTCGTCGGCAAACTCCGTGGTCCGCGTCCGCCGCGTCGAAAGATCGATGATCCGAACGGTCTGCCCGCGGTTCCTCCGCTCCAGCACCCGCGAAAACAGCACCGGATGCATCTCCGCCATGTTGTTCCCCCACAGGATCAGCACGTCGCAGGTGTCCAGATCGTCATAACACCCCGCCGGCTCATCCACCCCGTACACCGACAGATACCCGGTCACCGCGCTCGCCATGCATAGCCGCGCGTTGGGCTCGATCTGGTTGCTCGACAACCCTGCCTTCATCAGCTTCTGCGCCGCGTACCCCTCCGGCACCGTCCATTGCCCCGACCCGTAGATCGCAAACTTGTCCGGCGCCGCCATGATCCGCCGCGCCACAATATCGATGGCCTCGTCCCACCCGATCGGTTCCATCCGCCCGTTCCTCCTCAGCAACGGCTGCGTCAACCGATCCTTCCCATACAAAATCATCCCCACGTGATAACCCTTCACGCACAACAACCCCCGGTTCACCTCCGCCTTCGCGTCCCCGCGTATCCCCACAACCCGCCCCTCCCGCACCCCCACCTCGACATGACACCCGGTGCCGCAGAACCGACATGGCGCCTTCTCCCACCGCACCCCGCCATCACCCCCGCCCCCACCCGCAGCCACGGCCCCCTCCGCGCCGGTTACCCCCACTCCCGTCCGCGCCGCCAACACCGCCGCCGCACTCGCCATCGCCGATTGCTTCAGAAATCGCCGGCGGTCCGTGCCGAGTCCATCGGGCCCTCCCGCCCCGGCGCCACCCGCGACGCCAAAGTCATGCACCGGAAAACCCCGGACCTCGTTCACCTGCACCGAACCGCCTTCCGTTCTGCTCGTCATACTCGTGCCTCCTGATTCGCCATCGTCATCGCTGTCGCCACCGTCCGCTCCGCCCCCTCCAACCCCGGCCCGGGGAACTCCACCGAAACCACCTCCACCCACTCCACCCCCGGCACCGTCCAGAGCCAGGCATGCAGGTCCCGCGCCTCACTCGCATTCCCCGCCTCCAGAACCACCACCACCCACGCACCCGAAACCTGCCCGAGCGTCACCCCCGGGTGCCCCTCCAACATCCCCAGCGCCGCCCGCCGCAACCCGCCGTCCCCGCTCAACCGCACCAGCACACCCCCCACCACCGGATCCCACGGACCCCCTTCGTCTTGCCGGCGCTTCATGCACCCGACCCTACCCGCCCGCCGCACCCCCGGGGTTGACCGCTGTCAAACTTCCCCGCAATCGATCCCCACCATCCCACCCCGCCCCGACCCACCCACCCACCGAACCCGCTACGAGCCGGCGTTACTCCGTCCCGGCGTATTGCGGTTTTTCTGAGACCACGCCCAAGGCCGGCTCTTGCCATTTCCCGACCTCTGGTTTACCGACAGAGCCGAATGCACGTCCCGGCAAGGAGGGCACGCTTCGTCGTTCCAGGATCCCGCTCCTCGGAAGCCCCGGCCACCCAACCTCCCCCCTTCGCCCCCCTTTCCGCCCTCCACACCCCGGCACCCGCCCGACCGATTTCCATCCCCACACCCCGGACCCTTGACCGGCGCCACGCTTTCCACGCCTCAACCGACCCTCGGTAATCCCATGCAACCCACTCCTCCAACGGCGGTTCCAGGATCCGTCCCGCCGAACCCCACCCCCGACAGCCCCACCGACCACCGCGGCCGGCGGCATCGCCGGAGGCCCCAACCACACCCGCAGCTCGCCCCCGCCCTCGCCTTGTGCCTCACCCTCGGCACACCCGCCGCCTCCCACGCCGCCGCCCCGGAAATCCAGTCCATCCTCACCCACGGCACCGACGTCGTCCTCGGAGTCCGCATCCCCGCCGGCTACAGCCAGGCCGTCCTCCAGGGTTCCTCCCAGGTCAACACCTGGTCCGATCACACCCTCGTCGCCGCTTCCACTTCCGGCGACCCCGGCATCGCCACCTTCCGCATCCCCAACCAGGGCGGCTCGCGGTTCCTCCGCATCCGACTCGGCACCGAAACCTCCCTCCCCCTGGCCGAGTTCCCCGCCGAAGGCCACTTCACCATCGAGTACACCGGCACCGCCGGCCCCCTATCCCAGGCCGAACAGGTCAACCACGTCCTCAGCCGCCTGACCTACGGCCCAACCCCGGACGAACTGCAAAGCGTCTCCACCGCCGGCGTCGCCGCCTTCATCGAACAACAGCTCAACCCCGCCTCCATCGACGAAACCGCCAATGCGGAACTCACCGCCCGCGAGGCCGCCCTCTTCGTCACCCACCAACCCAGCGAGGACGTCGCCTGGGTCAAACCCGGTGACGTCTGGCGCTACTTCAAAGGCACCCAGGCCCCGCCCGCATCCTGGCGTTCCCCCGACTTCGACGACTCCGCCTGGCCCCAGGGACCCTCGGGCTTCGGCTACGGCGACGACGACGACGCCACCGAACTGACCGACATGCGCCAGGCAGACGGCAACCCCGGCTACCTCGCGGTCTTCCTCCGCCACACCTTCAACCTCGCCGACGCCGCCGACTTCAACGCGGTCATCCTCAGCGTCGACTTCGACGACGGCTTCGTCGCCTACCTCAACGGCACCGAGATCGCCCGCGCCAACGTCAACGGCAACCCGCCCGCCTACAACGCCCCCGCCTCCACCGACCGCGAAGCCGGTTCCCCCGAGGAATTCGACATCAGCTCCCACCGCAACCTCCTCCGCCAGGGCCCCAACGTCCTCGCCATCGAACTTCACAACGTCAACCTCACCAGCAGCGACGCCTCCCTCATCCCCGCCCTCATCGGCCGCAAACACCTCCCCGTCCCCCCCCAGAAACGCATCCGCGACTTCGAGGCCCTCCAGCAACTCGTCCACGTCCGCGGCGCCCTCGCCCGACGCCAGCTCCAGGCCGTGCTCGCCGAATTCTGGGACAACCACTTCACCACCGACTTCGACAAGGTCGCCGAATACCTCCAGGACCTCCGCGATTCCAACGCCCGCCGCGCCATCTCCCAGGACCAGGCCGAGGCCGAGGCCGCCCAGGCCGAATTCCTCGAGTACCAGTTCTTTCACGACAACGCCCTCGGCAACTTCGGCGACCTCCTCCTCTACAGCGCCACCAGCCCCACCCAACTGATCTACCTCGACAACGTCCTCAACGTGAAGGGCGCCGCCAACGAGAACTACGCCCGCGAAATCCTCGAACTCTTCGCCTTCGGCGTCGACAACCGCTACACCCAGGCCGACATCGAACAACTGGCCAAATGCTTCACCGGCTGGACCGTCCGCAAAGTCTGGCCCTCGGAAAAGGCTCCCTTCCCGGCCTCCGCCCGCACCCCGCCCACCGCCCCCAACATCGAGTTCGAGGACACCCCCGTCGTCGACCTCGGCCCCGGCTGGCGCTACTTCAAGGGCACCCAGGAACCCAGCCCCGACACCACCGGCGCCCCCTCCACCGCCTGGACCCGCCCCGACTTCGACGCCTCATCCTGGACCCCCGGCGCCACCGGCATCGGCTTCGGCGACAACGACGACGCCACCGTCCTCCAGGACATGCGGAACCGCTACGTCTCCGTCTATCTCCGCCGCGAATTCACCATCACCGACCCCGGCGACGCCTCCGACCTCCTGCTCTCCGTCGATTACGACGACGGCTTCGTCGCCTACCTCAACGGCACCGAGATCGCCCGCAGCGAAACCATGCAGGCCACCGGCTCACCGCCCCCCTTCAACCGCACCGCCAGCGGAAGCCACGAGGCCGGCGGCACCCCCGAAGCCCACAGCCTCCGCCCCTTCGCCCACCTCCTCAAACCCGCCCCCGAAAAGAACGTGCTCGCCCTCCAGGCCCACAACATCCAGGCCAGCAGCTCCGACCTCTCCATCCTCCCACGCCTCGTCCACCGCCGCCTCCTCCCCGGCTCCATCGAAAACAGCGACCGCAACGGCATCTGGACCTTCCGCTTCAACCCCGATCAACACGACACCTCCGCCAAAACCCTCTTCCCCGGCACCCCCCACCGCATCGACATCCCCGCCGGCCGCACCGGCACCAACGGCCTCGCCGATGCCATCGACACCATCGACGCCTTCGTCCGCCACCCCTCCACCGCCGAATTCATCTGCATCAAGCTGATCAACAAGTTCGTCTCCGACGCCATCTCCCTCCAGAGCTACCACGACGCCACCGCTCCCGAGGACCTCCGCCGCCTCGCCGAGGACGCCATCCAGGCCTGGCACTCCACCCAGCCCGCCGGAAACATCCGCACCGTCCTCCGCGCCATCCTCAAACCCGCCACCCAGGACGGCCCCTTCTGGGCCCGCACCCACTTCCGCGCCAAGGTCAAAACCCCCGTCGAGTTCATCAACAGCTCCCTCCGCTCCCTCAAAGCCACCGTCGGCGGCTCCAGCCTCCCCGCCGCCAACGACCTCCTCGGCATGCACCTCTTCAACCGCGACGACCCCGACGGTTGGTCCGAACTCGGCCACGACTGGATCGACACCGGCACCCTCCTCGAACGCATCCAGTTCGCCCAGGCCCTCCCCGCCGACCGCATCACCGGGGTGAAGTGGGACGCCCTCACCTGGGCCCGCAACCACGGCATCACCACCGCCGAGGCCGCCATCGACTACTTCGACCACCTCCTCTTCCACGACAGCATGTCCGCCGCCAACAAGGACATCCTCGTCCGCTTCGCCACCACCGACGCCGATGGCAACCCCCTCCCCTTCGACCCAGCCCGATCCGACTTCGCCGCCCGCCTCCGCGAACTGGTCGGCATGATCCTCTCCATGCCCCAATGGCACTTCCAATAAACCCCCTCCCTCCCGCTCCCCCATCAGCCACCCAACTCCCCCTCCGCCCATGAACATCCAACGCCGCCAGTTCCTCAAAACCAGCGCCCTCGCCTGGGGCGCCCTCGGCATCGATCTCCTCGCCCCGGGCCTCTTCCAACGCCGCCTCCTCGCCGCCGACATCGCCGCCGACCGCAAACTCATCTTCATCTTCCAGAACGGAGGCAACGACGGCATCAACACCCTCATCCCCTCCGGCGACCTCTCCTACAACACCGACACCCGCCCCACCCTCTACATCCCCCCGAGCCAGGCCATCGACACCGGCAACGGCTTCGCCCACCTCCACCCCGCCCTCCAACCCCTCATGGAGGTCTACAACCACTCCTCCCTCAACGGCGTCCCAGGCCCCGGCAACCTCGCCGTCCTCCACCGCGTCGGCTACGCCGGCCAGTCCAGATCCCACTTCGACAGCCAGCAGTACTGGCAGAACGGCGTCCCCGGCAAAGCCAACCTTGAGGAAGGCATGTTCTACCGCCATATCCTCCAAACCCGCGACCTCAACGACCCCGCCAACGCCTTCATCGCCGCCTCCATCTCCAGCTCCCAAATGCTCGCCCTCAAGGGCAGCCGACCCTTCCCCAACTTCAGCCGCGCCTCGGATTTCACCTTCTCCGGCTCGGGCGCCAGAGCCCGGAAAATCCTCGGCTCCAACCCGTCCTCCCAACCCCCGGACCCCGGCTCCGGCATCCTCGGCCTCTACGGCGGCGCCCCCGACGACCCCTCCCAACCCTACCGCTCCCTCGTCCATCAGACCGGCACCCTCCTCGGCTCCACCATGGGCATCCTCCAGTCCGCCGTCGCCCAGGGCACCTACTCTCCCGCCAACGGCGCGGTCTACTCCAATGACAGCCTCGGCCGCAAACTGATGGAGGCCGCCATGCTCTTCAAACGTACCCCGGTCAAAATCGTCGGCGTCACCGTCGGCGGCTGGGACACCCACACCGGCCAGGGCCAGCTCACCGGCGACCAACCCGGCCTCCTCGCCCAAATGGCCCGCGGCATCCAGGCCCTCCACCGCGACCTCCAGGATCAGTGGGACAAAATCCTCATCGTCACCATGACCGAGTTCGGCCGCACCTCCGAGGAGAACGGCTCCCGAGGCACCGACCACGCCGAATCCAGCGTCGTCTTCGTCGCCGGCGGCGGCGTCAAGGGCGGCATCTACAACTGCGACGCCTCCACCTGGAAAAACGGCGACATGTTCTCCACCCGCAACGGACGCTACCTCGAACGCCGCACCGATTTCCGCGGCGTCTTCGGCGAGGTCTTCACCCGCCACTTCGGCGACTCCAACGCCCTCCTCGACCTCATCATCCCCGGCTACACCGACGCCGCCGCCAAGGACCCCACCGGCTTCGCCCCCCTCGGCTTCCTCCGCCCCGCGTAACGTTGACGTCCGTCAATACGGGATCCCCACCCCTGCGCTAAAACGTCGGGCGTCGTGACGCGCCCGACCCCTCCCCCCAACAGCCCCACGCCGGGATCGCCACCCCCGCCCTCCCCGCGCCGGCCCTCCCCCAGCACCCCCGGACCCGCCACCGTCGCGGTCCTCGCATCCCTCTTCCTCGCCCTCGCCGTCGGCCTCGCCCTCGGCGTCGCCGCCGTCTCCAGCCCCGCACCATCTCCACCCCAGCCCGACGCCACCCCCCTCCCCGCACCCCCGCAAAAAACCTCCCACCCCGTCACCATCCGCCAACCCCTCCGCACCCCGCGCGTCGACACCGGCCGCCTCGATCCCCTCGGCCAACCCGTCACCGTCTCCTGCAGCTCCTGCCACGCCACCTCCGCCCCACGCCCCGACACCCGTGACGCCCGGGAACTCGACGAGTTCCACCAGGGCCTCGCCTTCAACCACGGCAGCCTCTCCTGCCTCAGCTGCCACAACGCCGCCAACTACGACCAACTCCGCCTCGCCGACGGTCGCGGCCTCGATTACGCCGACACCATGAGCCTCTGCGCCCAATGCCACGGCCCCCAGTTCCGCGATTACTCCCGCGGCTCCCACGGCGGCATGACCGGCTTCTGGGACCTCTCCCGCGGCCCCCGACAACGCAACCACTGCGTCGATTGCCACGACCCCCACGCACCCCAGTTCCCCACCGTCCTCCCCGCCTTCCCCCTCCCCAGGGACCGCGGCTTCCACCCCTCCAACCCCGCCCCCCACCCCCAACCCCATGGCTGACCCCAACCCCCATCCCAACCCCGGCCTCAGCCGACGCACCGCCCTCAAGGCCGTCGGCGCGACCCTCGGCGCCGCCGCCTTCGCCAAAGCCCTCGCCCCACTCACCGAATGGGCCCCCAACATCTCCGTCTCCGAGTTCCTCCAGAAACACTACAAGGAACTCTCCCGCGACGAGATGTCCCGCATCCTCGCCCGCCTCGAACAGGAAACCCTCCAACGCTACGGCGCCGAGGTCAGCATCCAGGACGTCCCACCCCAGGACGACGTCCAGTTCGCCTACGCCCTCAACCTCAGCATCTGCATCGGCTGCCGCAAATGCGCCGAGGCCTGCCACCGCGAAAACAACCACGACCGCCCCTCCCAGCAGTCCTACATCCGCGTCCTCGAAATGGACAAGGGCTCCCTCGACCTCGAAAAAGGCAACGCCCACTACAACCACCCCGTCCCACGCAAGGACAAGTTCTACATGCCGGTCCAATGCCACCAGTGCGACCGCCCCCCCTGCGTCTCCGTCTGCCCCGTCGAAGCCACCTGGAAGGAAAAGGACGGCATCGTCGTCGTCGACTACAACTGGTGCATCGGCTGCCGCTACTGCGAAGCCGCCTGCCCCTACCACGCCCGCCGCTTCAACTGGACCACCCCCTCCATCCCCAAGGACGAAATCACCCCCGTCCAGGCCTACCTCAGCAACCGCATCCGCCCCCAGGGCGTCATGGAAAAATGCACCTTCTGCCTCCACCGCACCCGAAACGGCCGCCTCCCCGCCTGCCTCGAAGCCTGCCCCACCGGCGCCCGCGTCTTCGGCAACCTCCTCGACCCCGATAGCGAAATCCGCTGGGTCCTCGAAAACAAACGCGTCTTCGTCCTCAAGGAGGACGTCGGAACCCGCCCCAGGTTCTACTACTTCTTCGACGAATAACCCCCTCCACCCACCCACCCACCCACCCACCCGACCCCGCCCCCGAAACGGCCATGGCCCCTCACCCCCTCACCCCCAGCCCCGACCCCACCCTCCAGGCCCAGCCGTGGACCCACCACTTCCGCGACTACGCCCGCTTCCTCACCCGCGCCCTCGCCCGCGCCACCGACGGCGGCTGGCTGTTCTACGCCTGGATGACCCTCCTCACCGCCGTCGCCCTCGTCGGCGCCAACGCCTGGGCCGTCCAGGTCCGCGACGGCATGGGCGTCACCGCCCTCGGCGACCACGTGTCCTGGGGCCTCTACATCGCCAACTTCACCTTCTTCGTCGGCCTCGCCGCCGGCGCGGTCATGATGGTCATCCCCGCCTACCTCTACCACGACGAGGCCATGCACGATGTCGTGATCATCGGTGAACTGCTCGCCGTCGCCGCCATCTCCGTCTGCCTCTTCTTCGTCACCGTCGACCTCGGACGCCCCGACCGCTTCTGGCACCTCATCCCCGGCCTCGGCCGCTTCAACTTCCCGTTCTCCATGCTCACCTGGGACGTCATCGTCCTCTGGGGGTATCTCCTCCTCAACCTGCACATCTCCGGCTACCTGCTCTACATGCGATTCCTCGGACGCCGGCCCAACCCCCGCTGGTACGTCCCCTTCGTCTTCATCTCCATCGTCTGGGCCATCTCCATCCACACCGTCACCGCCTTCCTCTACTGCGGCCTCGGCGGACGCCCCTTCTGGAACACCGCCCTCCTCGCCCCCCGCTTCCTCGCCTCCGCCTTCGTCTCCGGCCCCGCCTTCATCATCCTCGCCCTCCAGGTCATCCGCCGCGTCAGCTCCTTCCACGTCGGCGACGGTCCCATCCGCACCCTCGCCGGCATCATGCGCATCACCATCCTCATCAACCTCCTC
>VFQN01000196.1_pt1 | contig 125806 bp, 110 predicted proteins | sample 3512371 | NCBI WGS metagenome assembly VFQN01 (sample SAMN10412370, study PRJNA504923) | tailings metagenome | isolation source: Replicate 2 from Balatoc abandoned mine | place: Philippines: Itogon, Benguet | collected 2017-08-28 | reverse complement strand
TGCGCCGCACCTCTTCGGCGGAGAGGATGACGGGGAGTTTGGTTTGCGGCGTGGCGCGGGCGAAGGCCAGCTTAGCCCCGGAGGGGCGGCAGAACCGTAGCCCACGGCGTGAGCCGTGGGTTGGACGGACCAGGAAGGGATCGATGAGCCCCGGAGGGGCGGGGAGATAGGCATGGGTTACCCATCCAATCGTTGATCGTAGTCCCGACGTTGTGGGAATGGGTGGGGGGTGTCGACCCCCTCCGGGGCTCGTGGCTGGTTTTGGTAGATGCGAACCCATGGCTCGCGCCATGGGCTAGGGTTCTGGCGCCGCTCCGCGGCTTGGTTTGCGGCCCCTCCGGGGCCCGGGTTTCAGGATGTGGGGAGTGGGGGGAAGCGAATGGGGATTCGGGGCGGTGGTGGGTTCTCGTCGCCCCTCCGGGGCTCGTGGATGGTTTTGGTCGATGCGAACCCATGGCTCGCGCCATGGGCAAGGGTTCTGGCGCCGCGCCGCGGCTTGGGTTGTGGCCCCTCCGGGGCGCGGATGGTCGCGGATCCGGACGCAATCAATGGAGAGCGGTCCGGATGGTTGAGGCGGCCGGAGCAGGAGCAGCAGGATCGGGCGAAGTCAGCGTGTGGGTTCGAGAGCGGGTCCCTTGATTATGGAGTGCGTGGGCATGATCGAGATGTTTGGGATGGACGGAATAGGACGGGGGCCTTTGCATGTTGCGCCGAGCCGATACGCTCGATCCATGCAGAGAGCCCTGATCGGCCCAGCGAAAGAACCCAGTCATAGGAGGCTTCGCCGCGCAGCGGCTTCGTTCAGCGTTGAGCTCCGGTGAACCGGGTTTTCGTCTCCGAGGTTCCATCATCAATCCGCGTCTTGCCGGGTCATTGAGGGCATCACGTTAGGCGGCATCATTTGCGGCGCGTTCCCACGCCAGTCCCATGAAGACTCAGTACTACACAGCCACGAGCCTCGACGGTTTCATTGCCACTGAGGAGGACTCGCTCGACTGGCTGTTTCCACTTGGCGACATCAACGACACAAGCTACCCGGCGTTCGTCGCCGAGGTCGGCGCGTTGGCCATGGGATCCTCGACTTACGAGTGGATGCTGCGTCACGCGCAGGCTGTCACTGCGGAAACCGGCTCCGCTTGGCCGTACACGCAACCCACGTGGGTTTTCTCAACCAGAACCCTGCCGGTGGTTCCCGGGGCGGACCTGCGCTTCGCCCGGGGGGACGTCCGTCCCATACACGCAGCCATGCGCGCGGCCGCCGGAGGCAAGAACATCTGGATCGTCGGTGGCGGCGATCTGGCGGGCCAGTTTCACGATGCCGGATTACTGGACGAGGTGATCGTGCAGGTGGGTTCCGTCACTTTGGGGAAAGGAAAGCCGCTGTTTCCGCGCCGGCTCACGAATCCGCCACTCGTGCTGCTTTCGGTCAGGCAGGTTGGGAGGGGCTTCGCTGAACTGCGGTACCAGGTTCCCATGAACCGTGCCGCCGCGGCAGGGGCTGCAGAACCGGAGCCCACGCCGTAACCCGTGGATTGGAGGGCCCCGAAGGGATCCATGGGACACGCAGGGGCGGGAGTAAGGGCACGGTTCATCCATTCAATCCGGATCGTGGGTTCGACAGCGTTGGGGTTGGCGGTGGGGTCTCGACCGCCCTCCGGGGCTTGTTTGCGTTTTCTCCACGTACCCAGTCGATGCCTCACGGCATGGGCAATGCGCGGGCATCCGAGCGATCGCTTTGTTGAGCGTCAGTGTTTCGTTGACCCCGACTGCCGTGAAGTGTCACCTGCCGGCCGCGGCGGGTTCTGGTATCGCCGGAGATGCTGGCGACGTCGACGCGCGCTTCGAGTGCCGGAATGGCGGCACGCTTCGCATGATGGCGAATGGCGGGAGGCTGGTTGCGAATCTGCGCGAGTCCGGGGCCGGTCGGCCTCCGGCCGCTGTCCAGTGGCATTGCCCGGGTGGGCCTATCGAGGCTGAGGGGCGCACCGAGGCAGCGGCTGCACATGGCATTTCCAGAGGTATAACGATGAGCACGGAGCACAACGGCCTTGCAGGCACACCCCGGCCCCCCTACTACGCTGTCATATTCAGCTCACTTCGAACCGAAGGCGACCGAGGCTACGGCGAGATGGCTGATCGCATGGTCGCGCTGGCCAGGCAGCAGGCGGGGTTTCTCGGCGTCGAGAGTGCGCGCAGTCCGGATGGTTTTGGCATCACCGTCTCCTATTGGTCCAGCATGGAGGCGATAGCGGCCTGGAGGGCGAATGCGGAACACCGGATTGCCCAGGAGACCGGGAAGCGCACGTGGTACTCGGACTACGTTGGCAGGATCGCCAAGGTGGAAAGGGACTATGGCCGTCAGGCGGGGTAGACGGGAGGCGCCCGCGCCGGCGATCACGTCCTCACGGCCTCCGCTGTTGGGGAGGCCGGCCAGCGTGGGTGAGGGTCCTGGCGTGGCGTGCGGCTTGGCATGGTGGTCGCAATTGTACGCGCATGAGATTGGTCGGGGGTCGATCGATGCTGAGTCCACCGGCCACAGAACGATTGCGTTCCTTGAAGGGCGTCCGAGTGTTGCTCACCGCCCCGACCGTGCTCGGGCGTCGCCGATGCAGGCGTTCGGGTGAGCCAGCCGGGTGATGTGGGGTCGGGTGGCGGGGCGACGGGCGGGAGGCGAAGGGTGACGCCATGAATGCATGGAGCTTGTGGGCACGTGTTTTGACGATCGCCGGGTACATCGGGATGCTGCTGGGCGCTTTGGATCCATTGGAGGGCTCGGTGTTGATCCTGCCGGGGAGCGGGTTGGTCGCGCTCGGCGCCTATCTTGGGCGAGGAGGAAGGCGGGTGATCGGGTATCGGGTGATGGTGTTTGGGTTGATCGCGGTTGGCGTGGGAGCGCTCTGGTGGTTGAGCAGTGTCGGGGGTTTTGGCGGACCCGGGGGGCGGTCGGCGTGGTGGGGGTGTCTGATTCTGCCGTACCTGATTGGGTGGTCGATGGGGATCTGGGGCCCTGGATCACCGCGATGGGTTCTGGCGGTCGGGGCCATGGTTGGAGTGTTCTATCTGGCGATGACCCCGCTGGTGTTCAGCCGGGGGCAAGGGGCGGATCATGGCGCCTTGGCCATGGTCATGGGTGCGCTCGGATTTTTGACGGTCGTGGGGTGTGTGGTTCGATGGAGGAGTAAGCCAGCCTGAGGGGATCGGATTGCGGGGCGAGTGGTTGTTCGGGAGGTTGCGCCGGGGAGGGGCGGAACGGGTCACGGGATGCAGGGGAGCGGCACGTGAGGAAGTGCCTGAGACCGTGCGGGGAAGAATGGCGGGAGTGGCGGGGCTCGAACCCGTAACCTCTGCCGTGACAGGGCAGCGCTCTAACCAATTGAGCTACACCCCCGCGAACGGAGGACGCGCAGTATGAAGATCGCGTTCGATCCGTCAAACGACATTTTCTTCCGGCCGGGATTTTTTCGCGCGGCGGTGGGGGGAGCCTGGAGCGGGAGCGGGCAGCGGGGAGGGCAGGGGAGGGGCTGTTGGCCGGGGGTGGTGTCAGTAGAGGAGAAAATTCGCGCGGCGGGCGTGGAACTCGGCGAGGTCGGTGGACCAGAGGGCCTTGATTTCGAGCAGGGGTTTGCCGGTGCGGATGGCTTCCAGGGTGGGGGGATGCTGGAGGAGGTTGGCGATTTTCTGGAGGGCGAACTCCTTCGGGTGGAGGCGCTGGAGGGTTGAGGCGATGGCGATCCCGACATCGACCACGCGGCAGGCATCGCGGTCGTTGAGCATGATGTAGACGCCGCCGCAGTCCTGGTCCTTGAAGACGCTGGCCTTCGGGGTGAAGCGGATGGGGACGAAGGAGACGCCGGGGAGGCCGGCGAGGTTCAGTTCGGCGGCGAGGCGGCGGTCGTCGACGTAGGGGGCGCCGACGACTTCGAAGGGGGTGTCGGTGCCGCGGCCGACGGAGACGGCGGATTCGAGCAGGCCGACGCCGGGGTAGAGGATGGCCTGTTTGAGGTTGCGCATGTTGGGGGAGGTGTTGATCCAGGGGAGGGAGGTGGTGTCGAACCAATGGGAGCGGGACCAGCCTTCGATGGGGATGACGGTGAGGCGGGTGTTCCAGCCGCGCTCGGCGTTGAACATGCGGGCCAGTTCTCCGACGGTCATGGCGTGTCGGAGGGGGATGGCGTGGAAGGCGACGAAGTGGTTGGTGGAGCCGGAGTAGACGGGGCCTTCGACGGTTGAGCCCTGGATGGGGTTGACGCGGTCGAGGACGACGAAGTCGAGGTTGGCCCTGGCGGCGGCCTCCATGCAGAGGCCCATGGTGGCGATGTAGGTGTAGAAGCGGCAGCCGATGTCCTGGATGTCGAACACCAGGGTGTCGAGGTCGCGGAGTTGGTCGGGTTTGGGCTGGCGGACTTCGCCGTAGAGGCTGTGGACGGGGAGGCCGGTTCGGGCGTCGATTCCGTCGGGGACTTTTTCATCGAGCTGGCCTCGGATGCCGTGTTCGGGGCTGAAGAGGGCGCGGAGGTCGACGCCGGGGGCGTTTTTGAGGAGGTCGATGGTGGGGTTGCGGTCGCGATCGGTTCCGGTGTGGTTGGTGATGAGGGCGACGCGGCGGTTGCGGAGTGGGGCGAAGTCCTGGGCGGCGAGGACGTCGATGCCGTTGCGGACGGGTTGGGGCGTGGGGGTGGGGGTTTTGGAGGCGGTTGGTTGGCGGGTTTGCCGGGGCAGGGCGCCGGGGACGCCGTGGAAGTTGAAGCCTTCGATGGCCTCGGCGGCGAGGGTGCCGACCTGGCGGCGGAGGGGGACGACGGAGCCGTCCTCGGTGGGGTGGTTACGGTTGGCGAGGAGGATGACGAAGGTGCGTGAGAAGGGGTCGATCCAGAGGGATGTGCCGGTCCAGCCGGTGTGGCCGTAGCTGCCGACGGGCAGGTGTTCGCCGCGGGGTCCGGCGTAGGGGGAGTCGATGTCCCAGCCGAGTGCGCGGCGGGCTTCGGGGAGGTTGGGGGGTGTGTGGACCTGGGTCATTTGGCGGACGGTTTCCGGCTGGAGGACGCGGACCCCGTCGAGTTCGCCCTCGTTGAGGAGCATGCGGGCGAAGCGTGCGAGGTCGGCGGCGGTGGTGAAGAGGCCGGCGTGTCCGGCGACGCCGTCCATGCGGCGCGCGGTGGGGTCGTGGACGACGGCCCGGAGGTAGGAATTGCCGTCGAGGGTGGTGGGGGCGGTGCGGGGTTGGAGGGTGGGGTTGGGGCGGAAGCTGGTGTCCGTCATTCCGAGGGGTTGGAACAGGTTGGTCGTGGCGAAGGCGTCGAGGGGGAGTCCGCCGACGAGGCGGACGATTTCGCCGAGGAGGATGAAATTGACGTCGCTGTAGCGGAAGCGTTGGTCGGGCGGGTCGGTGGGCTTTTCGGCGACGGCGCGTTCGATGGCGCCCTGGTAACCGGACCAGGCAGGGCGGGAGGGGATGCCTGGGCGCAGGCCGGAGGTGTGGGTGAGGAGGTGACGGACGGTGATGGCGTCGCGGCCGTCGCCGGTGAAGGCGGGGAGGTAATCGCGGACCGGGGCATCGAGGCGGAGTTGGTGGCGTTCGGCGAGGAGGAGGATGGACGGGGCGGTGGCGATGACCTTGGTGAGGGAGGCGGCGTCGAAGAGGGTGTCCTCGGACATCGGTTCCGGGGTGGGGAGGATGGCGCGTTGACCGTAGGCGCGGTGGTGGTTGGAGCCGCGGGATTCGAGCCAGAGGACGGCACCCGGGAGAGCGCGGTTGGAGATGGCGGCGAGGATGGCGGCGTCGAGTTCGGCCAGTTTGGCTGGGCGGAAGACGGGTGGGGCTGGGGTTGTGGGTGGGGAGGGGTGGGTGGAAGCGGAGGGGGTGGCGCCTGGCGGGTTGGGCGCGCAGGCGGTGAGCGTGAGGGCCAGGAGGGCGAGGATGAGGTGGGCACCCTGGAAGGGGGACGGTGTGGGGGGCTGGGTGGAGGATGGCATACGAAGCTGAAAGAGCATTGGTCGGGGTGCGGGGGACGGGGAAGCGGTTTCTTCCCACAGGACGGTTGCGCGGGGTGCGGGGCTGGTTCAGAAGGGGTGCATGATCGCGAGCGTGAACGCGGGCATGGGGACGGGCACGAACAGGCAGACCGGTGCGGCGGGAGGGTGGGACGCCGGTCTGGGTGGAGGCGGGTGGAGGGTGCGGGTTCGGGGGTTGGGTCGGGCAGCGGCGGCGATGGTGGTGGTGATGGTGGGGATGTTGGAGTTGGGTGGTCGTGCGGTGGGGTTGGATGCGGCGGCGGCGAACCGGATGCTGGGGCGGGGCATCAATCTGGGGAACGCGCTGGAGGCGCCGGAGGAGGGGGCGTGGGGGATGCGGTTGGAGGCGGGGTATTTCACGGCGATCAAGGCGGCTGGGTTTCAGTCGGTGCGCATTCCGATGCGTTGGTCGGCGCATGCGGGGCGGGAGGCGCCGTACGCGGTGGAGGGTGGGTTTCGGGAGCGGGCGGCGTGGGCGGTGGATGCGGCGACGGCGGCGGGTTTGGTGGTGGTGTTGAACCTCCACCATTATGAGGAGCTGTATGCGGATCCGGGGATGGAGCGTGCGAGGTTTCTGGGGATTTGGCGGCAGGTGGCGGGGCAATTTCGGGACCGGCCGGAGACGGTGTATTTCGAGCTATTGAACGAGCCGCACGGGAAGTTGACGGAGGAGATATGGAACGGGTTGCTGGTGGAGGCGCTGGGGGTGGTGCGTGCGTCGAATCCGGAGCGGATGGTGATCGTGGGGCCCGGGCGGTGGAACAATCCGGCGCAGCTTCCGTCGTTGGTGCTGCCGGGTGGGGACCGATCGTTGATAGTGACGTTCCACTATTACAGTCCGTTTGAGTTCACCCACCAGGGGGCGTCGTGGGTGGGGGCGAATCCGCCGCCGCTGGGGAGGCGTTGGACGGGCAGTGCGGAGGAGCGGGCGGCGGTGGGGAAGGATTTTGCGGCGGCGGCGGCGTGGGCGAAGGCGGCGGGTCGGCCGTTGTACGTCGGTGAATTCGGCGCGTACGAGAAGGCGGACATGGGTTCGCGTGCGTTGTGGACGAGGGTGGTGCGGGAGGAGGCGGAGAAGCATGGGATGTCGTGGGCGTACTGGGAGTTCGGGTCGGGGTTCGGGGCGTACGACCGTGGGGCGGGAGCGTGGCGGGAGCCTTTGCTGGACGCGCTGGTGGGGAAGTGAGCGGGTGGGCGTGGGTGGGGTTGGGGGTTTGCCGGGGTGGAAGGTGTCAAAACGAAGGCTGACCCGGGCGGGTGGGCGGGCTAGGATTCGGGGGACATGGCGGAGTTTTACGATACGCACGCGCACCTGGATTTTCCGGATTTCGAGGCGGACCTGGATGCGGTGGTGGAGCGGGCGGTGGCGGCAGGGATCACCCGGATGGTGAGCATCGGGACGACGCTGGCGTCGAGTCGGCGGGCGGTGGAGCTCGCGGCGCGGCATGCGGCGGTGTACGCGGTGGTGGGGGTGCATCCGAACCATGCGCATGAGGAGCCGGACGATGTGGCGGGTCCGCTGGCCGAGTTGGCGGGGAAGCCGAAGGTGGTTGGGATTGGGGAGACCGGGTTGGACTGGTACCGGCTTGGGGACCGGACGGCGGAGGAGCTCGACCGGATTCGGGCGAAGCAGCGGAGCGCGTATCGTCAGCAGCTCGAGGTGGCGGCGGCAGCCGGTTTGAACTGTGTGATACACCAGCGGGAGGCCTTTCATGAGGCGCTGGCGTATCTGGTGCCGTATCGGGGGCGGGTGCGGGGGGTGTTTCACTGTTTCACCGGCACGCCGGCCGAGGCGCGGGAAGTGCTGGAGGCGGGATCGCTGGTCAGTTTCACCGGGATCACGACGTTCAAGAGTGCGCAGAACGTGCGGGACGCGCTGGGCGCGGTGCCGCTGGGGTCGTTCATGCTGGAGACGGACTGTCCGTTTCTTGCGCCGATACCGTATCGGGGCAAGCGGTGCGAGCCGGCGTTCGTGAGGGAGTTGGCGGAGGCGGTGGCCGGGCTGAAGGGGTGCACCCTGGAGGCATTGAGCGCGGCCACCTGCGAGGCGGCGCGGGGGTTCTTCCGGGGGCTTGGAGGGGCCTGAGGTTTTGGCGGCGGCTGGGGGGAATCAGGGGGAGGCGAGGATGGCGCTTTCCGGGAAGACCGCGCGGCGGATCACGGTGCGTTCGTCGCTGGTGTAGGTGACGTGGATGCGGCCGTCCCTGGTTTGGATGGCGGTGGGATAGGCGAAGTCGCCGGGGCCTTCGGCGATGTTGCGGCGGTGGGGCCAGGTTTTGCCGCCGTCGGTGGAGATGGCGGCGCGGAGCGGGGTGCGTTCGGTGGGGCTGTCGTTGTAGAGGAAGAGGAGGTGTCCGTTGCGGAGGCGGATCAGTTCGACGGAGGCGTTGGGGTTGGGGAATTCGGTTTCGACGCCCGGGGACCAGGTGCGGCCGCCGTCGGTGGATTCCGTGCGGACGACGTTGCCGTCGTCGCCGGGTTCGTAGTCGCCGCCGCGTCGGCAGAGGGCGAGGAGTCGGCCGGGTTCCAGTTCGACGACAGCGGCCTGGAGGTTGCCCTGGCGGGATCGGACGCGGTTGGACTCGGTCCAGGTCCTGGATTGCGGGTCGAAGCGGAGGAAGACGGAGCTGGTGTCGGGGTCGGTGCGGTCGGGGTCGCTGCCGGTTTCGTGGTAGAGGGGGAGGAGGTAGGCGCCGTCGGCGAGGAGGATGGGGCGGCTGCGGACCATCATGCCGGGTTCCCAGGCGACGATGAAGGCATCGCTCCAGGACTGGCCGCGGTCGCGGGAGATTTTGGCGGCGGTGCGGGAGGTGCTCCAGGTGGCGCCGGGGCGGACGACGAAGAAGAGCCAGAGGACGTCGTCGGGGGCCTGCCAGACGACGGGGTTGCCCATGGAGTAGAAGGGGTTGCTGGCGATGGGGGTTGGTTTGGACCAGGCGTTGGAGCCTTTGCGGAGGCGGGAGCCGAAGACGCGGGTCTCGGTCGCGTACTCACCGGCGCCGGTGTAGAAGGCGAGGAAGATGTCGCCGTTGTCCAGTTCGGTGATGCTGCTGGGGTGTTTGTAGGAGCCGGTGGGGGTTTCGGGGCCGAAGATGCGTTCGGTGGCGATGGGGGGAGGGTCGGCGAGGGCTGGGGTGGTAAGGGAGAGCGTGGGGAGGGTGGCGAGGGTGGCCACGAGGCAGGACAGGGCGGTTTGGAGCCTGGAGCGGGTGGGGGACGGGGGCATGGGATGGGTGGGCTTGGGGTTGGGGTTGGGGATCAGGGTGTGATGCGGCCGAAGCGTTTTTCCAGTTCGCGATAGCTCATTTCGATGAGGGTGGGTCGGCCGTGGGGGCAGGTGTAGGGCATTTCGCAGGCGCGGAGGCGATGGACGAGGGCGTCGAGTTCCTTGGGGCCGAGGGGGTCGTTGGCCTTGATGGCGTGGCGGCAGACGGTTTTGGCGACGACCGTTTCGCCGAGGCGCCAGGCGTTGACGGAGGCGCCGGCGGCGCGCAGTTCGTCGACCAGTTCGCGGGCGAAGCCGCGGGGGTCGGTGGATTTGACGAAGGGGGGCAGGGCGTCGAGGAGGAAGGTGCGTTCGCCGAAGACGCTGATACCGACGCCGAGGCGGGAGAGGGCGTCGAGGTTTTCGCGGAGGAAGGCGGCGTCCTTGGGGGGCAGTTCGAGGGTTTCGGGGAGGAGGATGCGTTGGGAGGGGGCGGAGCCGGACTCCTGGACGCGGCGGAGCATTTCCTCGTAGAGGACGCGTTCGTGGGCGGCGTGCTGGTCGAGGAGGACCATGCCGCGGTCGGATTCGAGGACGACGTAGAGGCGGCCGATGACGCCGACCACGCGGAGGGGGATATGGAGGAGTGGGGTTGGGGTGGGGAGCGGTTCGGGGGGTATGGATTGGGGTTGTGGAGGGTGGAGGGGAGGGAGGGGTGTGGAGGCGGTGGGTGAGGAGGGTTGGGGTGGGGGAGTGGGTGGGGTGGGGGTGGAGGGTGTTTGGGGGAGGGCGGAAGTTTGGGGAGGGGAATCCGATTGCGGCTGCGGCTGCGGTTGCGGTTGGGGTTGCGGTTGGGGGAGGCGGGAGGGGGATCTGGGGATGGCCGTGAGGAAATCGGCCTGACGGGAGTGGGAGTGGGGATGGGGATGGGGTTTGGGTGGGGTGGGGTGGGGTGGGGGATTGGCGGGGAGGGCGTCGTTTTGGTGCCAGGCTTTGAGGGCGTCGACGATGGCGTTGGCGACGAAGCGGCGGACGGCGCGTTCGCGGTGGAACTTCACCTCGCGTTTGGCGGGGTGGATGTTGACGTCGACCTCGGAGGGGTCGAGTTCGAGGAAGAGGCAGCAGAGGGGGTAGCGGCCCTTCATGAGGGCGTTGTGGTAGCCTTCGAGGAGGGCGGCGTTGAGGCCTCGGTTTTCGATGGGGCGGCGGTTGACGAAGAGATGCTGGTCATCGCGGGAGCCGCGGGAGACGCCTGGGGCGCCGATCCAGCCCCAGAGGCGGGCTTCTGCGGGTGGGGAGGAGTCCGGGGGTGCGTTGACGTCGGCGGGGGCGATTCTGGCGGCTTCGAGGCGACCGCTGGCGTCGATGGGGACGAGGGTGAGGCCGTCGCCGAGGAGGAGGCGGAGGCGTTGGTGGAGGGAGTGGAGTTGGGAGGCTGGGGAGTTGGCGTTGGGGAGTGGGGGGAGTTGCCAGACTGTGCGGCCTTCGAGGGTGAGGGTGAAGCCGATGTGGGGGTGGGCGAGGGCGGCGGTGGTGAGCCAGTGTTGGATGTGGGCGCGTTCGGTGTCGTCGCTGCGGAGGAATTTGCGGCGGGCGGGGACGTTGAAGAAGAGGTTGCGGACTTCGAGGGAGGTGCCGTGGGGGGCGCCGGCCTCCCTGACCTCGAGGATGCGACCGCCGTGGATGACGATCTGGGTGGCGGGGGAGGTGTCGGGTGCGCCGCGTTCGCGGGTGGTGAGGGTGAAGCGGGAGATGCTGGCGATGCTTGGGACGGCCTCGCCGCGGAAGCCGAGGGTGGTGATGCGGGCGAGGTCGGAGGCGTCGGTGATTTTGCTGGTGGCGTGGCGTTCGAGGCAGAGGAGGGCGTCGTCGCGGCTCATGCCGGCGCCGTCGTCGGTGACGCGGAGGAGGGCGCGGCCTGCGGCGAGGGCTTCGACGGTGATGCGGGTGGCGCCGGCGTCGATGCTGTTTTCGACCAGTTCCTTGACGACGCTGGCCGGGCGTTCGACGACCTCGCCGGCGGCGATCTGGTTCGCCACGTGTTCGGGGAGGAGTCGGATCCGGTTCATGGGGGTGGGGATCAGGGGGCGAGGTGGAGGCGTTTGAGGACTTCGTTGGCGAGGACCTCGTAGGCGGCGGAGGCGGCGCTGTAGGGGTCGTAGTGGATGATGGGTTTGCCGAAGGAGGGGGCTTCGGCGAGGCGGGTGGTTCTGGGGATGACGGTGTCGAAGACGCGTTCGCCGAAGTGTTGGCGGACCTCGGCGACGACCTGTTGGGAGAGGCGGGTGCGGCCGTCGAACATGGTCATGACGACGCCGATGAGGTTGAGGGAGGGGTTGACGCCGCCGTCGCGGAGTTGGTCGAGGAGGCGGTGGATGGTGGAGATGCCCTCGAGGGCGTAGTACTCGCACTGGAGGGGGACGAGGAGGTGGTCGGCGGCGGAGAGGGCGTTGAGGGTGAGGAGGCCGAGGGCTGGGGGGCAATCGAGGACGATGACGTCGTAGGCGCCGCCGTCGCGGAGGGGGGTGAGGAGGTTGCGGAGGCGGGCGAGGCGGTCGTCGAAGCGGCCGAGTTCCAGTTCGACGCCGCAGAGGTCGACTTCGCTGGGGATGGTGGCGAGGCGTTCGAAGGCGGTGGGTTTGACGCGTTCGAGGGCGGAGCCGTCGCCGAGGAGGGGGCCGTAGAGGCTGGCGCCCTCGGTTTTTTCGAGGCCGAGGCCGCTGGTGGCATTGGCCTGGGGGTCGAGGTCGACGAGGAGGATGCGTTGGCCTGCGGCCGCCATGCAGGCGGCGAGGTTGATGGAGGTGGTGGTTTTTCCGACACCGCCTTTCTGGTTGGCTACGGCGAGAATGGGCGCAGGCACGGCTCGATTTAACCGGGAGGCGTGGTGGGCGTCAGCCCTGGAGAGCGGAGGAGCGGGGTTTGGGGGTGATGGAATGGAATCCGGGTCTCGCGGGATGGCGGCGGGTGGGGCAGGATGGGGGCATGCAGGAGGCATTCATGCGGGAGGCGTTGCGGTTGGCGCGGGAGCACATGGAGGCGGGCGAGGGTGGGCCGTTCGGGGCGGTGGTGGTGCGGGATGGCCGGGTGGTGGGTCGGGGGTGGAACCGGGTGACCAGCGCGTTGGATCCGACTGCGCACGCGGAGGTCGAGGCGATTCGGGCGGCGGGGCGGGAGCTTCGGGACTATTCGCTGCGTGGGTGCGAGTTGTACGCCAGTTGCGAGCCCTGTCCGATGTGTCTGGCCGCGTGTCATTGGGCGCGGTTGGACCGGGTGTACTATGCGGCGTCGCGTGGGGATGCGGCGGCGGCGGGGTTTGACGACGAGTTCCTGTACGGGGCGTTGTCGGAGGCGGGCGCGGTGGCTGCGGCGGGAGGGGGAGGGGTGTTGCTGCCGCGGGAGGTGATGATGGCGGAGGAGGGGCGGGCGGTGCTGGCGTTGTGGCGGGCGAAGGCGGATCGGGTGCCCTACTGAGGCTGAGGCGGATGGCGGTCGGGAGTGGGGGTGTGGTCGTTGGCGGGGAGGTCGTGGGCGATGGTGTCCGGGAGTTCGTTGGTGTCGCCGGGTTGGCGGGGGAAATGGCGGGCGAGAACCTCGCCGAGTTCGGTGATGGCCTGGACCAGTCCGGGCACGACGGCGTTGCGGGCGAATTCCGCGGACAGATCGCCGGCGATGTGATGCCAGAAGGCGTCGCCGCAGCGTGCATGGATGGCGTCGTCGCCGAGGATGGCGAGGGAACGGCAGGCGGGGGCGATGTAGAGGAGGACGGCGTTGCGATCGCGGGTCTGGTGCATGCCGAGGCGTTCGAAGGCCTGGCGTGCCTGGGCCTGGACGTCCTGGATGGGTTGGGAGGCGAGGCAGACGCGGATTTCGCCGGTGGTCCGGGTTTCGGCGTGGCGGATGGCCTGGAGCACGCGGGCTTCGTCGTCGGGTCCGAGGAAGGGGGGTGTTTTCATGAGGCTGGGGGGGAGGTGTTGTCTGTGGGGTTCACCATCGGCCGCTGGCGCCGCCGCCTCCGGAGAAGCCGCCCCCGCCGGAGAAGCCACCGCCTGAGAAGCCGCCCCCGCCTCTCCAGCCGCCGCCGCCGAGGGTGGTGTGCCAGCGTGTGGAGGAGGGCCTGTAGATGCGGCGGCCGTGGGAGTCGAGGACCAGGACGCCGCCGCGTCGGGCGCGGATGGCGATGGCGATCCAGATGGTGAGGATGATGAACGGGACCATCCAGCCCAGTGGGGAGAGGCGGGGGCCGCGTTCGGCGAAGGTGCGTCCGGTGCCGCGGTATTCGCCGCGGGCGGCGGCCATGAGGGCGGCGACGCCGTTGCGGACGCCGGCATCGAACTGGTTCTGGCGGAAGAGGGGGACGATGTCGGCGTCGATGATGCGTTTGGCGAGGGCGTCGGGGATGGCGCCTTCGAGTCCGTAACCCACCTCGATGCGGATGGCGCGGTCCTGGATGAAGACGGCGAGGAGGGCGCCATTGTTCTGGCCTTTGAGGCCGATGCCCCAGTGTTGGTAGAGGCGGGTCACGAAGTCCTCGAGCGCCTCGCCTTGGGGGATGGCGGGGAAGACGGCGGCGACGATCTGGGAGGACGTGGCGCGTTCGAAGTCCGCCAGATCGCGGTTGAGTTGGGCGGTGGTTTCGGGGCTGAGGACGCCGGCGCGGTCGGTGACGTGTTGGGTGGGGGGTGCGGGGAGGTCGGCAGCGGTTGCGGGGGTGGCGACGGTGCCGAGGAGGGCGAGGGCGGCTGCGAAGGCGGGGCGGATGAAGCGGGGGAGAAGGGCGGATGGGAATCGGAACATTGCGGGAGCCGGGTGGAGGGGTGGGTGTTGGGAGGCGGGTAGCGGGTGGCGGTGGTGAGGGAAGGGGAGGCTAGGGGTTGGCGGGCGGGGTGCCGAACTGGAAGTCGACCTTGGGGGGTGCGTCGGAGCCGGGTTTGGCGCTGAAGTAGGGTTTGGGTGGGAAACCGAAGATGCCGGCGAAGACGCTACCCGGGAATGTTTTGACGCGGGTGTTGTAGGCTTGGACGGCCTCGTTGAAGCGCTGGCGTTCGACGGTGATGCGGTTCTCGGAGCCTTCCAGTTGGACCTGGAGGTCGCGGAAGCCGGCGCTGGCCTTGAGGTCGGGGTATCGTTCGGCGACGACGAGGAGGCGGGAGAGGGCGCCGGAGAGGTTGTCCTGGGCCTGTTGGAACTGGGCGAGGGTGGCGGGGTCGTTGGGGGCCTGGTTGGGGGGCAGGCGGATTTGGCCGACGGACGCGCGGGCGGCGGTGATTTCCTGGAGGGTGGATTTTTCGAAATTGGCGGCACCGGAGACGGTGCTGACGAGGTTGGGGATGAGGTCGGCGCGGCGTTGGTAGACGTTTTCGACCTGGGCCCATTGTTTTTCGACTTCCTGGGAGGAGCGGACGAGGCCGTTGTAGATGCCGATGGCGGCGAGGCCCAGGAGGACGGCGAGGCCGACGGCGGCGGCGAGGGACAGGACGAGCAATTTCTTCATGCGACGGGGTGAACGTAGGCGGTAGCGGGTGGGGCGCAAAGCGGTGAATGCGGGTGGGATTGGGGGGGTATGGGAGCGACGCCTGCCTTGACCGGGCGGGTGCCCCCCCTAGAGTGGCCGGGGAAACGAAACCGATGCGTGCCATCCTAGCCTTAGAAGACGGAACGATTTATATCGGTAAAGCCTTTGGAGCCAAGGCTTCAGCATGCGGCGAGGCGTGTTTCAACACGTCGATGACCGGGTATCAGGAGATTCTGACCGACCCTTCATACAAGGGGCAGATCGTGACGATGACGTATCCGCACATCGGGAATTACGGGATCAACCGGGTGGACATGGAGTCATGGCGCCCGCATGTCTCGGGGTTCGTGGTGCGGGAGGTGTCGCCGGTGGTTTCGAACTGGCGGGCGGAGACGACGCTATCGGCGTATCTGGAGGAGCACGGGATACCGGGGATCGAGGGGGTGGACACGCGGTCGTTGACGAAGAAGCTGCGGGTTGCGGGGGCGATGCGGAGTTTTTTGACGACGGAACCGGGGATTGAGCCTGAGGAGGCGGTGGCGCGGGCGCGGGCGTGGGAGGGGTTGGTGGGGGTGGATTACGTGGAGAAGGTCACGCATCCGCGGGCGTTTGACTGGGACAGCGGGGACTCGGAGAGCGGTTTGTTTCAGTTGGTGCAGGGGACAGCGGCGCCGCCGGATCCGCGGGCATTGCGGAAGCCGATGCCGCCGGCTGACATTCCGATCGTGGCGTATGACTTCGGGGCGAAGTACAACATTTTGAGGCGGCTGCGGCAGTCGGGGTTTCAGGTTCACGTGGTGCCGGCCTCGACGCCGGCGGAGGAGGTGTTGAAGCGCAAGCCTGCGGGGGTGTTCCTGAGCAACGGGCCGGGGGATCCTTCGGCGCTGGGGTACGCGGTACGTGCGGTTCGGGAGATCATCGACTCGGGCATGCCGACGTTCGGGATTTGTCTTGGGCACCAGATTCTGGGGCAGGCGTTCGGGGGGCGGACGTTCAAGCTGAAGTTCGGGCATCGCGGGGCGAACCAGCCGGTGAAGGATCTGAACTCGGGGCGGGTGGAGATCACCTCGCAGAACCACGGGTTTGCGGTGGATCCGAAGTCGTTGCCTGCGGAGCTGATGGTGGATCGGATCAACCTGAATGATCAGACCGTGGAGGGGATGAGGCACCGGACGAAGCCGGTGTTTTGTGTGCAGTACCATCCGGAGGCCTCACCGGGGCCGCATGATTCCGCGCCGTTGTTTGATGAGTTCCGGGCGTTGATCACCCGTTCGTGAACTCCGGACAGACACTCAAACCCAACGGGTTGCCGGGGAAACCGTTTGACTTGGCCCGAAGTGGGCCGCCCATAATGCGCCGCACCCGCACCCGCACTCCTCATGGCTAAGCTCGTTGTCCACACCGAATCCCTCAAAGGGCTGTCCCACGAGCTGAAGGTCGAGCGTACGACCGTCGGGCGTGTGGACGATAACACCTTCCAGCTCGCCGATCCCTCGGTGTCCAGCCACCACTGTGAGATCCTGTTGAAGGGGTCGGACGTGGTGGTGAAGGACCTGAACTCGACGAACGGGACCTTCATCAACGGGGAGCGTGTGTCGGAGGCGACGCTGAAGCCGGGTCAGACGCTGCGGCTGGGGCTGATCGACCTGAAGCTCGACGGGCCGGCGAGTGCCAGCAAGAAGCAGCTCGACGCCACCATGGTGATCCCGCAGGGGGTGAAGCGGGATGAACTCGGGACCTCGGTCACCACGGGAGGGAAGCTCAACGAGAAGGCCGGGTTTCATAAGAAGACGAACAAGCTCAACAAGATTTTCTTCATCGGCGGCGGCGTGGTGCTGCTGATCATCGTTGCGCTGATCATCTACGCCTTCATTGCGCAGAGCACTCCGGCGGACTGAAGCCGGCCGTTGGAAACGATGCTCCTGCATGGGCCGCTCCTGCCTGCCGCGGGGCGGCCCTGTTGTTTTGGGGTTGGCGGTGGCGGGTGGCGAGGGGTGGGGATTGCGGTGGATCGAAGGAGCGTGGGAGGGGGCTGGCTGGGGGGGGAAGGGTGTTGGGAGGTGGGACGGGGGTGGGGTTGAAAAGGGCCGTTGCTTGTTCCCCGGCGGTTTGGCATGCACAGCGGGAAATGCGCTGGAATGCACTTGCGGGACTTGGCTTGGCGGGGGTGGTGGCTGGCATGGCATTGACGGGTCCGGGGGTTGGAGCGGCGGAGGCGGTTTTGTTGCGGCACCATTTCGCCGGGCTTTCAGCGGTGGCGACGCGGTCGGATCTGACGCCGGTGGCGGCGCTGCTGCGGTTGCCGGCGTCGGTGCGTTTGAAGGGGGAGGTGGATCGCAAGCTGGCGTTGCGGCTGCCGGGGTGGTTTGGGGCGGAGGTGGGTGAGGCGACGAACCATGTGAAGCCGTTGCGGGCGTGGGTGCGGACGGTTCTGGACCGGGAGAGTTACCTTGAGGTGTTGGGGGCGGAAGGGCGGGTGGGGAGTTGGGCGGTGGCGGTGCGGATGGAGGAGGCTGCGGCCTTGGAGGTGGGGCGGGGGCTTCGTGCGGGGCTGGCGCCGTTTTTCGGGGAGGAAGCCGGGGAGGAGGCATCCGGGGAATGGGTGATGGCGGGGAAGGATGGCCGGCGGGATCCGGCGGTTCGGTTTGTGTATGTGCGGGGCTGGGCGGTGGTGGGGAGTGGTGCGGAGGCGTGCGAAGGGATGTTGCGGCGGATTCGGGCGGATGGGACGCCGACCTCGGAGGCTGGGGTTGCGGTGTCGAAGCTGGAGGCGGATTTTGCGGGGTTGGCGGCGGTGTTGGGATGGCCGGCGGAGCCGGTGGGACCGGAGGCGCAATGGCCGGCGGTGCGGGCGATGGTGGAGCCTCGTCAGGGGCGGCTGCGGACGACCGCGGAGCTTCGGTATGCGCGGCCGCTGGGTTTGAGGTTGGAGCCATGGACGCTGCCGGCGAGCGTGCTTCGGGATCCGCTGGTGGGGTTCACGGCGATGCAGGGGGCGGATCGGTGGCTGGGGCGGTTGGAGCTGTTCAAGCCCTACGAGGTGGGGGAATGGCCGAGGCAGTTCTTCTTCTGGTCGATCGCGGGTGATCCCTGGAACCAGTACTTCGCGGGACCGATGGCATCGCCGACGAACCTGATGGCGAAGCTGTCGTTGCCGTTGCCGATGCGGATGGTGACGAACATGAGTTGGCGCGGGCAGGTGTTCGGGTTGCGGGTGACGAACAAGGCCACGCGCGTGGAGTTTCGGGGGTTGCCGTATCTGCTTCCGTTCCTGGAGTCGGTGAAGCAAGGGGATGAGTCGATGCTTTTCGGGGGGTTGTTTCCGCTGGCGGCGAAGGGGTCGCCCGCGCCTGCGGAGCTGCTGGAGCAGGTGAGTGGGCGGACGAACCTGGTTTTGTACGATTGGGAGACCACGGGGCGGGACGTGGTATGGACGAACGCGCCGGGGGCGCCGGGTCCGCGGGTGACGACCAATGCGGTGGGGCGGCTGACGCAGTTCAAGCAGTTGAACCAGTATTGGCGGCTGATGATGAACACGCAGACGAACCGGGTGCCGTTGACCTCGGGCGGTGAGATCTGGACGCCGGGTTGGGATTGGGTGAACGCGGCCCAGGGGCGGTTGGGGGACACGGTGACGGAGGTGAGCCAGGAGGGGCCGGAGGCGTTGAAGGTGGTGCGGGTTTCGCAGCTTGGGTTCAACGCGCTGGAACTCGCCTATCTGCTTCGGTGGGTGGAGAACCCGGGATTTCCCGGGTGGTCGGACGAAGTCTATGTGCCTGCGGGGGCGAAGACGGTTCCGGCGCCTCAGGCGCCGGTGGGGGAGGCGAAGCCGTGAGCGGTTCCGGAGAAGCGGCTGGGGGGCTGATGCTGGGGGTGAACATCGATCACGTGGCGACGCTTCGGGAGGCGCGGTATCGGGGGCGGGTGGTGGGGGAGCCGGATCCTGTGGAGGCGGCGCTGGTGTGTGAGGCCGCGGGTGCGGCAGGGATCACGGCGCATCTGAGGGAGGATCGGCGTCACATCCAGGACCGGGACGTGGTGGCGCTGCGGGAGCGGATCCGGACGCGTTTGAATCTGGAGATAGCGTTGGCGCCGGAGATCGTGGATTTCGCGGTCCGGGTGAGGCCGGACATTGTGTGTCTGGTGCCCGAGCATCGGCGGGAAGTGACCACTGAGGGTGGGCTGGATGTGGTGGGTCAGCGGGAGGCGGTGACCGCGGTGCGGCGTCGGATGACCGAGGCGGGGATCCTGGTGAGTCTTTTCATCGGGCCGGATCGGGAGCAGGTGGAGGCCTCGGCGGCGACGGGGGCGGAGTTCATCGAATTGCACACGGGCGGGTACGCCGAGAGCGTATTGGAGGGAGGAACGGGGGAGGAGGAGCTGGAGCGTCTGGTGGCTGCGGCGGAGCGGGCGCGGTCGCTGGGGTTGCGGGTGAATGCCGGGCATGGGCTGACGGTGTCGAATCTGCCGGCGCTGCTGGCCTGTGTGCCGCACATGGAGGAGCTCAACATCGGTCACAGCCTGGTGGGCCGGGCGGTGACGGTGGGGTTGCCTGCGGCGGTGGGGGAGTTCCTGGGGGTGATGCGCGGATATCGTCTGGGCCCGGCATGATTCTGGGAACCGGCATCGACATCGTGGAGGTGGCGCGGGTGGCGGGTTCCCTGGAGCGGTTCGGGGATCGGTTTCTCGCGCGGATCCTGGTTCCGGAGGAGATCGCCTACTGCCGGTCGCACAGGAATCCGGGGCCGCACATTGCCGCGCGTTTTGCGGCGAAGGAGGCGGTGTCGAAGGCGTTTGGCACGGGCATCGGGAGCGCGCTGGGCTGGCAGGACATCGAGATCCGGCGGCGGGATTCCGGGGAGCCGTACGTCAGGCTGCACGGGAAGGGGCTGGATCTTCTGGCGGCGCGCGGGGGGCGTCGGTTGCACGTCAGCCTGTCGCACACCGCGACCCATGCGGCGGCGATGGCGGTGCTGGAGGGCTGAAGCGCGGCCGGTCGGGTGTTGACGTCGGGTCAGCGGGTGGCGCGGGCGGTGCGGGTGGGGAGGCGGAGTTCGAGGCCTTCGCGGGCGGCATCGACCCTGAGGGACGGGGCGATGGAGGCGGCGAGCCGGCGGGCGTCGGCGAGGATGGCGTCCAGTTGGTCGTCGGTGCGGTCGGGGTCGTGGTGGAAGAGCAGGAGATGTTTGACGCCGGCGTCGGCGGCCTGACGGACCACGGCATCGACGCAGCTATGGCCCCAGCCGATGCGGGAGGCGTATTCGGAGGCGGTGTATTGGGCGTCGTGGATGAGAATATCCGCCTGGTGGATGAGGGTGCGGATGTCGCGTTGGCGGCGCAGGGTGGTGCGGGCTGGGGCGGGTTGGGTGCCGCCGGTGGGGTCGGGGCAACCGATCTCGTGGTCGGGGGCGTAGACGAGGGAGCCTGCCGGGGTATTGAGGCGGAAGGCGACGCCGCCGCCCGGGTGATGGATTCTGGCGGCGCTGGCGCGGACCTGGCCGATGCGGAATCGGAGGGTGCTCAACTGTTCGACGGTGATGGTGCCGGGCATTTGGGGGAGGGCGACGGGGAAGAAGGGGGATTCGACGGAAGCGGCGACCGTGCGTTTGAGGCCGGAGCGCGAGCCTCGCCAGCCGAGGATGCGGATTTTCTGACGGGCGAGGTAGGCGGGGGCGAAGAAGGGGAAGCCCTGGATATGGTCCCAGTGGGTGTGGGTGATGAGGATGCAGATGCGGGAGGGGTGGTCCTCCAGTTCGCGGACGAGGGATTTGCCCAGTTCGCGGATGCCGGTGCCGGCGTCGAGGATGATGACATCGCCGCCCCAGCGGGCTTCGACGCAGGCGGTGTTGCCGCCGTAGCGGACGGTTTGGGGGCCTGGGACGGCGACGGAACCGCGGACGCCCCAGAAGCGGACGGTGAGGGCATCGGCGGCGACGGGGGTGGCGGTCGGACGTGACGCCCTTGGCATGTCTGTTGGATAGGCGGGTCGCGGGGGCTTAGGGAAGCGCGAACTTATCCGGCGTGTGGGCTGGGGTTTGGGTGGTTTGGGGAAATCGGAGAGGAAAAGCGGCTTGCCATGGATTCCTGGGTTTGTTAGGCATGCCGCCCATTTTGTAAGGAACAGGAAAGAGACCGACTATGGCCAGGATTTGCGAAATCACCGGGGCTCGTCCCTCCAAGGGCAGCATTGTGTGGCGGAGTGGTAAGCCCAAGCGGGAGGGCGGCATCGGCACGCACGTGACGGCGATCACCAAGCGTCGGTTCTTCCCGAATCTGCAGCGGGTGAAGGCGGTGATGCCCAGCGGCGAGGTTCGTTATGTGCGGGTCTCGGTGAAGGCGATCAAGAAGGGCCTGATCACCAAGCCCCCGAAGCGGACCTGGTCGAAGGACAAGGCCGCCAAGGCCTGAGTTCCGGGCTGGGCTGTGGGGTTCGGTTTCTCCGGCACCCCGGCGTTCCAGGTTCGAGGCTCGAGATTTGAAGGCGTCCGGCTGTTGAGGCCGGGCGCCATTTCGTTTTTCGGGGGGCGGGACCGGGCCTGGGGTGGTTGGGGGTGGTGAAAGAAAAGGCCCGCGACGGGGGTCGCGGGCCATGAGGGGGTGCGGCGGGAGGAGGCTGGATCGGGAAGGATCCGCCCGGGGATCAGGCCGGGGTGGGTTCGTACTCGTTGTTTTTGACCACGCCGGGGGTGGGGATGGGGTAGCGGCCTTCGGCGTTGGCGCGGACGGGCGCGGGGGAGTCGGCGGTCCAGTTTTCGATGCCGGGGGCGTAGTCGTGTTCGTGGTTGAGGGCCTGTTCGAAGGTGATTTCCTGGCCGGTATGGGCGGCCATGCGGCCCATGTTGCAGGCGACGCTGGCTTCGACGCCGCGTTTCACCTCGTTGTAGGGCTTGTCGTTGCGGATGGCGTCGATGAGGTCGTTCCACTCATTGACGTAGGGGTTGCGGTCCTCGGGTTTGACGTTGGAGGTCCAGGTGGCGCTGGCGCGGTCGAAGTTCTGGCCTTTGTGGATGCTGGCGGGGAGGCCGCAGTCACCGGAGCGGGAGGCGACGGCGCAGCCCTTGGAGCCATGGATATAGCTGGAGTAGATGTCGTTGCAGCCGTTCATGCAGCGGCCGTCGAAGAAGAACTTGGAGCCATCGGCGAAGGTGTATTCGACCGCGTAGGTGTCGAAGTTCTGGTCGATGTAGGTTTGGCCGTCGGGGGCGGTGCGGTAATGGCGGCCGCCGAGCGCCTGGGCTTTGACGGGCCAGCCGTTCTTCATCCAGCTGAGGTGGTCGATGATGTGGATGTAGAAGTCGCTGTAGCAGCCGCCGCTGGCCCAGAGGAAGCTGTGGAAATTGCGGATCTGCCACATCAGTTCGGTGGGGTTGCCGGGCCACTTGGTGGAGAAGGCGGAGCCGACGGGCCCGTGCATGCGGTAGCCGCGCATGGCGATGATGTCGCCGATCTCGCCGTCCTGGATGCGTTGGTGGAGTTCCTGGAGGCCGCGGCTGTGGCGGGACATGAGGCCGACGCCGACCTTGAGGTTACGGGCGGAGGCTTCCTCGGCGAGTTTGAGCATGCGGCGGGAGGAGGGGCCGTCGGCGGTGATGGGTTTCTCCATGAAGACGTGGAGGCCCTTCTGGATGGCGTACTGGAAGTGGACCCAGCGGAAGGCGAGGGGGGTGGTGAGGATGACGATGTCGCCGGGTTTGAGGGCGTCCATCGCGTGTTTGTAGCCGTCGAATCCGAGGAACTGTTTGTCCTCGGCGACCTCGACCTTGGAGGCGACGGGTCCGCGTTTGAGGGCGCGGTAGCTGTTGTCGAGTTTGTCCTTGTAGACATCCGCCATGGAGGTGATGCGGATGGGGCCGGTTTTATTGGAGAGGGCGTCGACGACGGCGCCGCTGCCGCGGCCGCCGCAGCCCACGAGCGCGACGCTCAGGGTGCTGTCGTTGGCGGCGTGGACGTGGGGGAGTTTGACACCCGCGAGGGCGGATGTGGCGGCCAGGGTGCCGGTGGTTTTCAGGAATGAACGTCGTGATGACACCTGCTCGGAGGGGTTCGTCATGCCGAGACGCTTTTGCCGGGCCTCCCCTGCTGTCAATTCCGGAATTGTGGAACGTGGTTCGGGCGTGGGATTGCGGGGGGGTTCGGAGGCGGGAAGGTGGGGTGGGGTGGGGCGGGGGCTGGGTTCAGAAGCCCTGGGCCTTGCGGACGACCATGGCGAGGCGGCGGTTGTAGTAGCGGCTGTTTTCCTGGAGGTACCCGCCCTGGAGGGCGGCCTCGCTCCACCATTGGGCCTCGCGGGTCTGGCCGCGGCGGAGGAAGCCGTCGATGAGCAGGTGGAGGATGCGGCCTGGGGCTGAGAAATCGAAGTCGAAGCGGCCCTGGGCGTCGGTGGTGCCCTCGTGGAGGAGGGCGCGGGTGGCGATTTCGAGGAAACGTTGGTCGTCGCCGAGGTCCCAGGCGATTTCGGCGAGGCGGAGTTGGTGGGAGGTGCGGTGGGTGGGGTCGATTTCGACGAGGCGTTCGAGGACGGCGGTCAGTTCGGAGGTGGGGGGTTGGTGGAAGACGGAGCGTGCGTTGCGGTAGGCGTTCTGGAGGAAGCGGGAGTAGATGCGGAGCGGTTCGGGGTTGGAGGGGGCCTGGGCGAACATGACATCGCGGGCGCGGGCCATTTCGTTGGCGAAGACCTCGGAGTTTGCGGGAGGGAAGTCGAGTTTGGCTGACAGCTCCACGGCCATGAGGTCGTCGGGGGCGAGGGTCTGCCATTGGCGGAGGGCGGATCGGACGAAGCGGGGGTGGGGGACGTCGGCGGTTTCGAAGAGGAGAGCGACGGCCTGGGCGTCGCGGACGGTGAACGGGGAGCGTTTGAGGTGGGCGGCGAGGAGGGTGTCGGGGTGGCGGAGGGCGCGTTCGTCGAAGTCGTCGAGGAAGGAGGTTTCGCCGCGGACGAAGAAGGCGCGTTCGGCGATGTATTCGAGGACGGGGAAGAAGTCGCTATGGCGGATGGTGTCCTGGGGGACGAGGAAGGCGCCGTTGGATTCGGAGACCAGTTGGAGGCCGAGGAGGACGGGGAGGGAGTGGATGTCGGCGCGTTGGATATCGCGGAGGACGTCGGGTTGGTGGAAGCGTTGCTGGATGAGGTCGAGGTTGCGGAGGGTGGGTTCTGCGGAGCCGACGAGGAGGAGGTCGCCGGGGAGGGTTTGCCAGACGGAGAAGTGGGGGAAGACGGAGCCGAAGGTGGCGAGGACGGTGCGGATGGCGGTGTCGTCGGTTTCGTAGACCTGGACCCATTGGGCGATGATGCCGCCGGGTTTGAGGCTGGCGCGGCAGGCTTCGTAGTATTCGAGGCTGAAGACGCCGGAGACCCCGGCCATCCAGGGGTTGGAAGGTTCGGTGACGATGACGTCGTAGGAGCGGCCGCCGGTTTTGAGGAAGGATTTGGCGTCGTCGATGATGACGCGGGAGCGGGGGTGTTCGAGGGCCCGGTTGTTGTAGGGGGCGAAGTGGATGCGGGCGGCTTCGTGGACTTCGGGGGAGATTTCGACGATATCGAGGCGTTCGACCTCGGGGTGGGTGAGGATGGCGCCGCAGGTGATGCCGGACCCGATGCCGACGACGAGGGCGTCGGTGACATTGGAGTGGAGGAGCATCGGGATGTGGCCGGAGAGGAGCTGGGTGGGGAGGTCGCCGTGGGAGGTGGCGTCGGTTTTGCCGTTGACCCGGAGGCCGACCTGTTCGGGGGCGTCGGGGTGATCGCGCCAGGTGACGACGGCGACGGTGGAGCCGGAGCCATCGCGGTGGTAGCGGAGGTTGAGGGCGTCGATTTTTTCGCGGAACTGCTGGAGGGACGGGGTGGCGCCGCGGACGCGGAAGAGGCCCATGGCGAAGGCGCGGTCCCAGCGGGGGTCGAGGGTGAGGTGGGCGAGGGCCATGAGGGCGGCGATGGCGAGTGGGGCGCCGACGAGGCTGACGAGTCGGAGGCGAGGGGAGGCGCGGAGGAGGACGACGAGGGCGATGGCGAGGTTGAGGGCGACGCCGAGGGCGAGGGTGGTGGCGAGGCCGAGCCAGGGGAGGAGGGCGAGGCCGGTGAGGGCGGCGCCGAGGACGGTGCCGATGGTGTTGACGGAGAAGACGATGCCGACGCTTTGGCCGGTGCGGGCGACCTCGGAGGTGGCGACGCGGCTGGCGAGGGGGAGGGTCATGCCGAGGAGGAGGGCGGGGACGAACATGACGCCGAAGCAGACGAGGAGTTGGAGGCCCTGGTAGATGACGTGGTGTTCGGGGGTGCGGGTGACGATGAGGCCGAGGCGGAGGAAGGCGTAGGGGAGGAGGTCGTAGAAGAACATCGAGCCGAGGAGGGAGAGGGCAAGGGCCAGTTCGGCCCAGCCGAAGGCGTCGAAGGTCCGCCGCAGGCCGCGCCACCGGCCGATCAGCCAGGCGCCTGCGGCGATCCCGGTGATGAAGGTGAGCAGCATGATGGAGAAGGCGTGGGTGGAGGAGCCGAGGACCAGGGCGAGGATGCGGGTCCAGACCACCTCGTAGAGCATGGCGACGAAGCCGGACACGCCGGCGGCGGCGACGGCCAGGCGCCATTCGAACGGGGAGAACACCTCGTCCGCGGGGGACGGTTTGGGCGGGGGGGTCGCCGGGGATTCGGTCGTGGTTGCGGGTTCCGGTTCGGGTGCGGCGGTGTTGGCGGAGGACCAGGCATCGCGGAGGCCGGACTGGACGAGCAGGGAGATCACGCCGACGAGGGCGTTGAGGGCGGCGGCGCCGAGCACGGTGGCCTCGAGTCCGAAGGAGGGCAGCCACCAGAAGTCGCCGATCACCACGCCGATCACCGCGCCGAGGCTGTTGACGAAGTAGAGGCTGGCGACGCGTCCGCGCAATTCGCCGAGGGATCGGGTGACGAGGCGGGTGAGGATGGGGAGGGTGCCGCCCATGAGGGTGGTGGGCACGAGGATGGCGGCGAAGCTGAAGACGAACTTGAGGGCGAGCAGGATGGGGTTGCCTGGTTCGAGGTTGCGGGCGATGGCGATGTAGCCCTGTTGGCACCATTCGAAGTAGGTGGGGAAGAGGATGCCGTAGATGGCGATGGCGATTTCGAGCCAGCCGTAGAGGGCGAGGGGGCGGGCGAGGCGGTCGGCGTATCGGCCGAGCCAGGCGTTGCCGAGGGCGAGGCCGCCCATGAAGGCGACCAGGACGGCGACGACGCCGTAGCTGGTGCTGCCGAGGAGGATGGAGAGGTAGCGGGCCCAGGCGACCTGATAGGCCAGGCCGGCGATGCCTGAAAGCAGGAGGCACCAGAAGGCCGTCGGATACAACCATCGAAGACTCAGGGACATTGTGGGGATGCTAGAGGGGGTCGTGGGAAAATCCAACGTCCGCGCGGGTCGGGGCGGGCGTTGCCGGCTGGGGTGGGCCGGGGGAGGAGGAGGGGGGCGGGACCGGCGGCTTTGGCGGCGCGTCGGTCCCGGGACGGGGGAAGGGATCGTGGCGGCGGCGGGGACGGCGGCGGATCAGCGGCCGTGCTGTTCCACGAAGCTGCGGGCGTTGGCGACGAACTCGTTGGGGTCCTTCGCGAAGTCGCCGCTGTCGGTTTCGATGGCGAGGATTCCGGGCCAGTTGGAGCGCTTCAGTTCGGCGAGGAGGACCTCGAGGCGACCCTGGCCTTTGCCGATGTGGGTGTCGAAGGAGACGTCGTCGCCCTGGGTTTTCTCGACGCGTTTGTCCTTGAGGTGGATGTCGAAGACGCGGCCTTCGTATTTCCTGAAGATGTCGGTGGGATCCATGCCGGTGGAGGTGATCCAGCCGACGTCCATGCAGACGCCCATGCGGGGGTCGCGGTGTTTGAGCAGGGCCCTGACGACGGCGGGGTTGCCGTAGAGGGAGCGGATGCCGTGGTTATGGATGGCGATGCGGATGTCGTATTCCCTCACCAGTTCCTCGAGGTTATCGAGGATCTTGAAGTCGTTGGGCTCGACGACGATGAGTTGGATGCCGAGCAGTTTGGCGAACTCGAACAGTTTGCGGTTCTCCTCCTTGTCGAGGGAGGTCCCGGCGACGCCGAAGGTGTAGACCTTGAGTCCGGCCGCATCGAGCACGGCCTTTTTGCGCAGGGTTTCCTCCCTGGGCGCCTTCGGGTCCATGTGGTTCCCGATGATCTGGAGGTGTTGGATGCCGTGCTTTTTGGCGAACTCGACGACCTGATCGAAGTTCATGTTGCGCAGCGTCCAGGTCTGGATGCCGATCTGGGAGGTGAGATCGGCGGCGAAGGCCGTGGAGGCGAAGATCAGGGCGGCGGCGATGCCGGCGAGGATGCGGGTGAAGGGCTTCATGGGAGGCAGGCGCGGATTGAACGGGAGAACCGGGGTTTGGGGCAAGCGGAAGGCGGGGGCGGGCTTGCGGGGAAGCGACGGGTCGCGGGGCGCGGGGGTCAGACCACGATTTCGGTGCCGTTACCGAGGTCGGTGAAGATCTCGAGCATGACGGAGTGGGGGACGCGGCCGTCGACGAAGGACACCTTTTCGACGCCGGCGAGGAGGGCGGTGACCGCGGAATCGACCTTGGGGATCATGCCTTTGTCGATGATGCCGGCCTTTTTCAGTTCGGCGACTTCGGCGGTGCGGAGGTGGGGGATGACGGTGGCGGGGTCCTTGGGGTCGCGCATGAGGCCGGGCACATCGGACATGAAGACGAGGCGCTTGGCTTTGAGGGCGATGGCGGTCATGGCGGCGGCGACGTCGGCGTTGCAGTTGTAGAGGTGGCCGTCGAAGCCGCGGGCGGTGGGGCTGATCACGGGGGTGATGCCGCGCTCGATGCATTCGACGAGCGGGGAGGTGTTGACCTCGACGACCTCGCCGACGAAGCCGAGGTCGAGGGGTTGGCCGTCGGGGCCTGGGACATCGATGCGGCGGGCGCGGAAGATGTCGGGGCCGGCGAAGCCTTTGGCGAGGCCGCCGAGTTTGTTGATGGTGGCGACGATGTCGGGGTTGATTTCGTGGGACAGGACGTTGTTGGCGATCTCGACCGTTTTGGCGTCGGTGACGCGCTGGCCCTGGACGAAGCGGGTCTGGAGGCCGGCCTTGTCCATGGCGCGGGTGATGGCCTTGCCGCCGCCGTGGACGACGACGGGGTTGATTTCGACGGCTTCGAGGAAGACGACATCGCGGGCGACGCCGGTGCGGATGACGGGGTCCGGGGAGTCCATGAAGGAGCCGCCGTATTTCACGACGAAGGTGGCTCCGTTGAAGCGTTGGATGTAGGGGAGGGCCTCGAGGAGGGTGGAGGCCTTGGCGATGAGGTCTTGCACGGCGGGGTGGTGGGGTTGGGTGTTTGGGAGTGGCGGGTGGGGCGGGGTGGGGCGGGTCAGCCGCCGAGGGTGGTGGGGTCGGTGACGTTGCCCTTGTTGTAATCGACGTAGGCCTCGGTGAGGTCGGCGGCGTAGAGCACGGCGCTGCCCTTGCCGAGATTGAGGCGGATGTGGAGGTCGAATTCGTCGGGGGCGACGGCGGCGCAGAGTTCGGCGAAGGACGCCTTGGTGGGCTGGCCGCGTTTCAGGCTCCAGAGGATTTTGCGGCTGCCTGGGGACGAGTAGCCGATGTCGACCTTGTCCTCGACCACGGATGCGGGGCTGTAGCCGAGGGCGTCGATGATTCGGCCCCAGTTGGGGTCGCCGCCGTGCCAGCTGGTTTTGACGAGGGCGCTGTTGCCGACGGCGCGGGCGGCGGCATCGGCATCGGCGTGGGAACGGGCGCCGTCGATGCGGACGGTGACGACGCGGTGGACGCCTTCGCCGTCGCGGACGATTTTGAGGGCCAGTTCGAGGCAGGCCTGGTTGAGGGCGGCCTGGAGGGTGCGGCGGGCGGCGGAGGAGGGGCTGCGGAGGCTGGAGCGGGGGTTGCCGGCGAGGCCGTTGGCGAGGAGGAGGACGGTGTCGTTGGTGCTCATGTCGCCGTCGACGGTGATGCGATTGAAGCTGAGGGCGACGGCCTGTTCGAGCATGGGCTGGAGGATGCGCGGTTCGACGGCGGCGTCGGTGGTGAGGAAGGCGAGCATGGTGGCGTGGAGGCCGGCTGGGGAGGCGGGCGGGCGGGCACCGGTGGCGGACATGCCGGGTTGGATCATGCCGGCGCCTTTGCAGATGCCTCCGAGGCGGACGGTGTGGCCGTCGATTCTGAATTCCAGGGCGACCTGTTTGGGGTGGGTGTCGCTGGTCATGATGGCCTCGGCGGTGTGGGCGGCGTGGTCCGGGGAGCGGCCGAGGAGGGGAGCGGCGAGGGTGATGCCGCGGCGGATATTGTCCATGGGGAGCGGGACGCCGATGCGGCCGGTGGAACCGACGAGGACGTGTTCGGGGTCGAGTTGGAGGGCGGCGGCGGCGGCGGCGGTCATGGCGCGGGCGTCGCGCAGGCCGGGGCGGCCGGTGCAGGCGTTGGCGTTGCCGGAGTTGACGACCACGGCCTGGGCGACGCCCTGGCGGACGCGCTCGATGCAGACCTTCACCGGGGCGGCGCAGATCTGGTTGGTGGTGAAGAGACCGGCGACGGAGCAGGGGGCGTCGGAGACGATGAGGGCGAGGTCGCGCTTCTGGCCTTTGTCGGAGCCTTTGCCCGTGCCGAGGCGTTTGATGTCGCAGAAGACCCCGGCGGTTCGGAAGCCGAGGGGAGCGACGATGGAGCCTTCGATGGGGACGAGTCGGGGTTTCATGGAGAGGAGCGTTTCTGGATCCTGGAGACGAAATGGGACCGTGGACCTTGGGGGATTCCGCCGGGCGGGACGCCCGGCTCTACGGCAGGCGGGACGCCTGCCGCCACGAGGGTGGGGTTCATGGGGAGGATTTGCGGGAGCCGCTGCGTTCCTTGAGCCAGTCCCAGTCGGAGGGCGGGACGGCGGGGGAGCCGGTGGGAAGGGCGCCCTTGATCTGGGGGACGAGGGTGGAGGGGGCGACCCAGCGGTGGGCTTCGACGTGGCCGTCGGCGAAGGAGAGGTTGCCGGCGTTGTTGTGGTAGGCGGCGGGGAGGTTTCCCCATTTTGCCTCCTCGTCGAGGCGGTTCATGAAGAAGCCGTCGTTGATGGTGTCGGGATGTTCCTCGAGGAAGACGAAGGTCTGGGATGGGCGGACGAACTCGGTGGAGCGGAACACCTGGATGAAGGCGGGGTTGAAGCGGTTGGTGAGTTCGCCGGGGTCGCCGACGAGGGAGTTGAGGGCGTAGGAGCGGATTCTGGGGCCGGCCTCGGAGACGGAGCGGTCGGAGGGGCACTTGAAGATGCCGGCGGCCCTGCCGGTGTGGGGTCCGAGGAGGGCGTCGGTGAGGTAGGTGATGTTGGTGTTGTCCTCGCTGGCGCCCCAATCCTGGACGTGGTTGGCCCAGGATTGGCGGAGGGCGCGGGTTTCGCCGACGCCGTGGTTATTGACGAGGCGATCGTTGTTTTCGTCGGCGTAGAGGTTCCAGGCGAGGTGGAGTTGCTTGATGTTGGAGGTGCAGGCGGCGCCTTGGGCGCGGGCCTTGGCCTTGGAGAGGGCGGGGAGGAGGAGGGAGGCGAGGATGGCGACGATGGCGATGACCACCAGGAGTTCGATGAGGGTGAAGGCGCGGGGATTGGGGGCTGGGGTCATGGGGGTGGCGTGGGTGGGGTGTCAGAGGAGGCCGGTGGTTTCGGGGAAGCCGCAGGCCACATTGAGGCTTTGGACGGCCTGGCCGCTGGCGCCCTTGAGGATGTTGTCCTCGGCGCTGAAGACGAGGAGTCGGCCGGTGCGGGGGTCGAGGCGCCAGGCGATTTCGACGAGGTTGGTGCCGACGACGTTTTTGGTGTCGGGGAGGGCCTTGCCTTCGAGGAGGCGGACGAAGGGTTCGTTGGCGTAGGCGGCGCGGTAGCACTCGGAGATGCGCCGGGCGAGGGAATCGGCCTGGGTGGAGTCGTGGAACGGTTCGGCGGGGGCGAGGTAGAGGGTGGAGAGGATGCCGCGGTTGACCGGGACGAGGTGGGGGGTGAACTGGATGGTGACGGGTTGGCCGGCGGCGAGGGTGAGTTGTTCCTCGATTTCGGACAGGTGCCGGTGTTTGGGGACGCCGTAGGCGCGGAGGCTTTCGTTGCACTCGCAGAAGAGGTAATCGACCTCGGCTTTGCGGCCGGCGCCGCTCACGCCGGAGAGGGAGTCGGCGATGATGCCGGAAGGCTTGATGAGGCCGGCGCGGAGGAGGGGGAGGGTGGGGAGGAGGATGCTGGTGGGGTAGCAGCCAGGGGAAGCGATGAGCGAGGCGGAGCGGATCTGGTCGCGGTAGACCTCGGGCAGGCCGTAGACCGCCTGGGCGAGGAGGTCGGGGGCGGGGTGATCGTGGTTGTAGAACTCGGCGTAGGTGGCTGGGTTGCGGAGGCGGAAGTCGGCGCTCAGGTCGATGACCGTGCAACCGGCGGCGAGGAGGGGGATGGCGAATTCGGCGGCGACGCCGTGGGGGAGGGCGAGGAAGACGAAGCGGGCGGCGCGGGCGAGGAGGTCGGGGTTGGGTTCGCTGAAGCGGAGGGTGCGGGATCGGGGGTGGCTGGCGAATCTGGGGAAGATCTGGGCGACGGTTTGGCCGGCGTACTGGCGGGAGGTGACGGCGGTCAGTTCGACCCTGGGATGGTTGAGGAGGAGTCGGACCAGTTCCTCGCCGGAGTAGCCGGAGGCGCCGACGATGGCGACGGTGACGGCCTGGGGTTGGGGTTGGGAGGTGGTGGGGAGGGAATCGGGCATGGCGATGGGGGGTGTTTCGGGTGGGGGTGGCGGTTATGGGGCTGGGGGGACGATAGAAAGAAAAAAGCCCCGCTGGCGAGCCAGCGGGGCGACGGAAGCGGGGAGGTATCAGCGTTTGCTGAACTGGAAGCGCTTGCGGGCCCCGGGCTGGCCGTACTTCTTACGTTCGCGCATACGGGGGTCGCGGGTCAGGAGGCCCTCGGTGCGGAGGGGGGCCTTGAAGTTGACATCCGACTCGAGCAGGGCGCGGGCGATGCCGAGGCTGACTGCGCCGGCCTGGCCATTGGGGCCGCCGCCGGAGACGCTGACCCGGATGTCGTACTTGCCGACGGTCTGGGTGGCGGTGAGCGGGCGGGTGGCGAGGGTGCGGAGGGTGTCGGTGGGGAAGTAGGTTTCGAGCGGGCGGCCGTTGACGGAAACCTTGCCGGTGCCGGTGACGATGCGGACGCGGGCGGTGGCGGTCTTGCGGCGGCCGGTCCGGACGACTTCGTTGGTCTTCGGGTCGATCATGGGATGCGGGGAGGCTGGTGGGTAAAGGCGTCGCGAGGATCAGCGATCAGTGGGCTGGAGCCAGGACCGCGGGTTTCTGGGCGGTGTGGGGGTGTTCGGCGCCGGGATAGACCTTCAGCTTGGTGAGGAGCTGGCGGCCGAGGCGGTTCTTGGGGATCATGCCCTTGACCGCGTGGTGGATGAGGTTCTCGGGCTGTTTGGCGCGGACCTGGGCCACGGAGCGGTACTTCTCGCCGCCCTTCCAGCCGGAGTACGACATGTAATGCTTGTCGTTCTCCTTGTTGCCGGTGAGGCGGACCTTGGAGGCATTGATCACGACGACGAAGTCGCCGGTATCGATGTGGGGTGTGTAGATCGGCTTGTTCTTGCCGCGGAGAATGTCGGCCACCTGCACCGCCACCCGGCCGAGAACCGCGTCCTCGGCATTGATGATGTGCCAACGGCGCTGATCCTGAGCCTGTTTGGGCAGATAAGTCTTCATGTCGTCCCAGAAAAAAAGGGACGCGCAGGCTACCAGCGGAGGCCCGTCCGTCAACAGTCATTTCAGTTCAGGCAAAACCGCGGGGGCTGGGCGAGGGGTCGGGTGGGGGGTCATTCGAGGGGGTTGCAGCCCGGGTGGATGGTCGGAAACGGTGAATCTGGACCGGGCTTCCGGGGTGGGGATCAGGGTTCGGGGCGGGTGAGGGCCCGGCCCAGGAACTGGAGGTCGCGCAGGCCGGTGTGGCGGAGCAGTTCGGGGCCGGAACCGGCGACGCCGGGGACGGATTCGAACTCGGGGGCGAACTGGAGTTCCTGGAGGTGATCGCGGAGGCGGCGGGCTTCGGGGAAGGCCGGGGAGCGTTCGCCGGCGACGATGCGGAGGCGGAGGTGATCACGGAGGGTGGTGGCGTGGCGGGCGAGGGCGCGGAGGGGTTCGGTTTCGGTGAAGTAGCGCGGGTTGGTGTTGAAGACGCTGGACCAGGCGTCGGGGAAGCGGCCGGGCAGGGAATCGAGGTCCGGCAGGATGGGGTTGTGGATGAGGGCGGCACCGAAGAAGCGGGGGACCATGGCGGCGTACCGGGTGGCGCCGTAGGCACCCATGCCCCATCCGTCGACCGCGCGTCGTTCCGGGGTTCCGCCGAGGTTCCAGCGTTCCTCGATATGGGGGATGACCTCCTCGAGGAGGACGCTTTGGGCGGGGACCCGGCCGTCGGCGGAGTCCATGAACCAGCTTCCACGGCCGCCGTAGAGCCAGACCCAGGCGATGGGGGGTACGTCCTTGAGGCTGATGGCCACGTCCAGGTAGCCGGTCGCCTCGAGGTGTCGGCCTTCGTCCTCGTCGCGGCCGTGGAGGTGGTAGATCACCGGGAGTCCTTCGCGGGGCACGGGGGGCATGCCCTGAGGGAGGTAGAGGCAATAGCCGACGGGGCGATGGAGGATGTCGCTGTGGACGAGGTGATGCCGGAGCCTGGGGGGGAGGCGGTCGGGCGGGTTGACCCAGGGGCCGTCGCGGTCGGTGGCACGGGCGGCGGCGAAGGAGGAGGCGGCGAACTCGAGGGATTCCAGGAGCGCCGCGTTGGGGGGGGCGGCGGGGTTGGGGGACGACGGGGGGCGGGGTTCCCACCACTCGCAGTGGAGCCGTTGGTCGCGCAGGGCGTTCCGGAGCGTGGCTCCTTCGGCTGCGGCGCGGGTGTCGCGTTCCGCGGCGAGGCGGAAGGAGGTGCGACCGCGGACCAGTTCGGCGCGGGTTCGGGCGAGAGCGACGGGGTGGTTGGTGGCGAGGCGGGCGGGATTGGAGCCGAAGACATCGAAGAACGCCTGTCTCCAGGCCGGGTCGGTTTGGAAGTCGTTGGTGGAGGGGAAGCGGCCGTCGAGGGCGGCAGCGGAACCGAAGAGTTCGGGTTGGCTCAGGGCGAGCAGGAAGGCGCCGAACCCCCCGCGGCCCACGCCCTGGATCGCGCGGCTGCGTCGGTCGGCGAGGGTTGGAAAGGAGCGATCCACGGCCGGCACCAGTTCGTGGGCGATGATGGTCGAGGCCGGGGAAAGGCCGGAGGGGGCGTCGGCGTACCAGGAGCCGGCGCCCTGGTGGACGTAGACGACGAGGAGCGGGGGAAGCGCGCGGCGGCGGATGGCGTCGTGGACGAGGCTGGGCGGGAGGGAGGCCGTCGGAGGGTTGGTGGGGTTGTCGGGGAGCCAGTAGAGCACCGGGAGGCGCTGGTCGGGATCGGAGCGGGCGTCCCGGGGCGGGAGGAGGACGGAGAAGGGGATATCGCGGCCGAGCACGCGGCTGGCGAGGGTGCGGGTTTCGGGTGCGGGGGTGGGTTCGGCGGGGTGGGTTTGGGTGGCGAGGAAGGTGATGAAGGCGAGGAGGAGGAACGAGCGAACCCAGCGGTCCGGGCCGGGGTTCGCGGGGGGGTGGGGTTTGGGCGGGCTGGGCCGGGTCACGGTTGGAGGACGAGCTTGCCGGCGATGGCGCCGCTTTTGCGGATGGTGGATTCCTCCTGGAGGCGGTGGGCGAGGGCGGTATCGCCGAGGGGAAGGATGCGATCGATGCGTGGGCGGAGTTGGCCGGAGGCGAGCCAGCGGTTGATGTCGGCGGCTGCGGCGCGCTGTTCGTCGGGGGTGGCAGCGAACATCACGAAGCCGTGGAGGGAGCATCCCTTGACGTAGAAGGGGCCGACCGGGAACGGGGGGCGGGCCTCGCGACCGGCCATGAGGATGAATCGGCCGCGCGGGGCGAGGGCGGCGGTGGCGCGGTCGAAGTCCGGTTCGCGGGTGGTTTCCCACCAGACGTTGACACCTTCGGGCAGGAGCTTTTTCAGTTCGGCGCCGATGTCCTGGCGGGTGTGGTCGAAGGCGGCTTCGGCGCCCAGATCGAGGCAGGCCTGGACCTTGGCCTCGGAGCCCGCGGAGCAGAAGACGCGGGCTCCGAGGGCGCGGGCCATTTGGAGGACGGTGGAGCCGACGCCGCCGCTGCCGCCGTTGATGAACACGGTTTCGCCGGGTTTGAGGCGGGCCTCGCGGACGAGTCCGAGGTGGGCGGTGATGGAGACGAGGGCGGCGGCGGCGGCGTGGGTGTCGGGGACGTTGTCGGGGGTGGGGTAGGCCCAGGCGGGGTCGACGGCGATGAATTCGGCGAAGGTGCCCTGGCGTCCGAGCAGGCCCTGGTTGCTGCCCCAGACGCGGAGGCCGGGGCGGAGGCCCTGGACGGCGGAGCCGACGGCCTCGATGGTGCCGGCGAAGTCGCAACCGACGATGAAGGGGCGTGGGAGGTCGAGGGGGATGAGGCCGGCGCGGATGTAGGTGTCGATGGGGTTGACCGCGACGGCGTGGTTGCGGACGAGGATCTGGTGGGGTTGGGGCTCCGGGCGTGGGAGGTCGCCGAAACGGATGACTTCGGGCGGACCGGTCTGTTCGAGGAAGGCGGCTTTCATGGGGGAAAGCTGGGGCAGCGGGGGTGGGTTCATCAACGCGGTTTCCGGGGCGTGGGGAGGGATTGAATTTGTGAATACTGCCGGCTCGCGCGGCGGGCGGGTGGGACCTAGGGTGACGGGTGATGAACCGAGAGGCGTGGTTGATGTTTTTAGGGTTGGCGGTGGCCAGCGCGGTTGGGGTGCTCGGGTTTGCCGCGTGGAAGAAGCAGCAGGAGCTCGGGGTTGTTCAGGGGCAGCTCGCGGAGTCCCGGAAGACCGCCGAGCAGAAGGCGGCGCATCTGGCGGAGGCCACGCACGCGTTGGAGTTGGTGCGGCTTCGTGCGGAGGCATTGGCGCAGGAGGTTTCGGCCGTCACCAGCAACCAGCAGAAGCTGGAGGCGGAGATGCGTTCGGCGTTGCAGACGCGAGACGTGGCGATCTCGGAGCTTCAGGGCAAGCTGACGGTGAACATTCTCGACCGGATCCTGTTCGATTCCGGGGAGGCGACCTTGAAGCCCGAGGGCATGCAGGTGCTCGACGAGGTGGCGAAGGTGCTGGCCCGGTTCGAGTCGCGGCAGGTTCAGGTCTTCGGGCACACCGACAACGTGCCCATCCGGCTGAGGTTTGCGAGCAACTGGGAACTCTCGACCGCGCGGGCGGTGGCGGCGGTGCGGTATCTCACCGAGAAGGCGGGCGTGGATCCGAAGCGGCTTTCGGCGGTGGGTTGCGGGGAGTTCCAGCCGATTGCCGACAACGCGACCGCGGAGGGGCGGGCCAAGAACCGGCGGATCGCCCTGGTGGTGTTGCCCGACCAGTTCGTGCCCACCGACGTGGACCGCACGGCCGCAGAGGCGGCTTCGCCGGTGGTGCCTCCGGCTGGCGGGAGTGCGGGCGGAACCAACATCCCGCTGGTGGCGCCCTCGGCCGCTCAATCCGTGGCGACCAACGCCGGCGCGGTTTCCGGTGGTGTCGACGGATCCGGCGGATCCTCCACCAACCCGCCGGCAGGCAGCGAGGGTCCGGCGGTTGGTCAGCCGGCCGGTTCGACGGATGCGCCGGGGAAGGCCGATCCTGCGCCTGGCACGGTTCCCCAGGCCGAGGCCGAGGACGGGGCGGGGGCGGAGGCGCCCACGCCCACGAATTCGCCGGTGGCGCCCGCCCCGACGCCCTGAACCGGGCGGCGCGCGCGGGCGGCGTTCAGGCGGGCACTCAGGCGGCGACCGTGCGTTCGTCGTCGCTGCCCACCGCGGCGGCGAGGTCCTGCTCGTGTTTGGCCCGGGCGGAATCGACGTCGTATTTGTCGTTGTCCGGGTGCGACGGGTTGAGGGGGGAGATGTCCCTCAGTCTTTGGATGATGGGCGGGAGGTGCTGGAGGAGGTAGTCGACGTCCTCGTCGGTGTTGTAGACGCCGAGGCTGAAGCGGACGCAACCGCGGGCGCGCATGGGGGTGAGGCCCATGGCCATGAGGACGTGGGAGGGGTCGAGGGAGCCGGTGGTGCAGGCGGAGCCGCTGGAGGCGCAGATGCCGACCTGGTCGAGGAGCATGAGCACGGCCTCGGCCTCGACGAATTCGAAGGCGATATTGGAGGTGTTGGGCAGGCGGTTCTCGCGGTCGCCGTTGACGAAGGTGTTGGGGATGGTGCGGAGGATGGTGGACTCGAGGCGGTCGCGCAGTTTGCGGATGCGGGAGTATTCGGAGGAGAAGTGGGCGGCGGCCATTTCGGCGGCTTTGCCGAAGGCGATGATGTGGGGGACGTTTTCGGTGCCGCCGCGGCGGCCGCGTTCCTGGTGGCCGCCGATGACGTAGGGTTGGAAGCGGGTGCGGCGTTTGACGTAGAGGAGGCCGATGCCTTTGGGGGCGTAGAGCTTGTGGGCCGAGAGGGAGAGGAAGTCGACGCCGGTGGCCTTGACGTCGAGCTTGAGTTTGCCCGGGGTTTGGACGGCGTCGGTGTGGAAGAGGACGCCCTTGCTGCGGCAGATGGCGGCGATTTCCTCGATGGGGAAGAGCACTCCGGTTTCGTTGTTGGCCCACATCACCGAGACGATGGCGGTGTCGGGGCGGATGCTTTTCTCGAGCAGGTGGAGGTCGAGGGAGCCGTCGGAGTCGACGGGGAGGAAGGTGACGTCGTGGCCCTGTTTGCGGAGGAACTCGCCGAAATTGATGTTGGCGGAGTGTTCGACCGCGGTGGTGATGACGTGGCGTTTGGCGGGCTGGGTGACGAGGGCGCTGTGGATGGCGGTGTTGTTGCTCTCGGTGCCGCAGCTGGTGAAGAGGATTTCCTTGGGGTCGGCGTTGATCAACGCGGCGACCTGGGCGCGGGCCTCCTCGACCGCCTTGTGGACGTGCGAGGCGATGCGGTAGGCGCTGGACGGGTTGGCCCAGCCCTCGCGCAGGAAGGGGATCATGGCCTCGGCGACCTCGGGGGCGACCCGGGTGGTGGCGTTGTTATCGAAGTAGTAGAATCGCTCCTGGCTCATGGGAGATAAGGTTCCGACCGCGGGTCCTCAAACCGGACCGAATTTGTCTGGTTCAGTCTAGGGAAGGACGGAGGGTCTGCAAGTGCTCGATGGCCTGCCGTGAAATGGCGGCGGCGGCCAAACGGTTGACACGGGTGGAAAACGCGCGCAAGATTTTCTTCAGTAACATTAGTAACTTAGTCATGAATAAGGTGGAACCCGCGGGAGTGAAGGTGAATCACAATGAGGTGATCAAGGCGGCGGTGCCGACGTTGGCGGGGACGATTTCGGCGACCATGGCGGATCCGGCGGCGGAGCGGTTTTCGGACGACGACCAGCAGTTCATCAAGTTTCACGGCATTTACCAGCAGGACGACCGGGATCTGCGGAAGACGGGGAAGAAGTACATCCTGATGGTGCGGGGGCGGATTCCCGGGGGGGTGATGAGTGCGGCGCAGTGGTTGGTTTTTGACGATCTCGCGGATCGGCATGGGAATGGGACGCTGCGGATCACGACGCGGCAGAGCATCCAGTTCCACGGGGTGGTGATGTCGGGGCTGGGGCCGTTGATCAAGCGGATCAACGAGAGTCTGCTTTCGACGTTGTCGGCGTGCGGGGACGTGAACCGCAACGTGCTGGCTCCGCCGACGCCGGCGTACACCCGGGCGCGGGAGGCGGTGTTCGAGGATTGCGTTCTCCTGGCGCATGAGTTGGCGCCGCGGACGAAGGCGTATCATGCGATCTGGGTGGACGGGGTGCAGTTGGACCTGGACGCGGCGGAGAACAAGGACTTCGTGGATCCGCTGTACGGGAAGACGTATCTGCCGCGGAAGTTCAAGACCGCCTTTGCGATCCCGCCGCTGAACGACATCGACGTGCTGACCAACGATCTGGCGTTGATTGCGATCGTGGAGGGGGACCGTCTGGTGGGTTACAACCTGGCGGTGGGCGGTGGGATGGGGAGGAGTCACGGCAACGAGGCGACCTATCCGCGGATGGCGGACGTGCTGGGGTTTTTCACCCCCGACCGGTTGGTGGACGTGGCGAAGGCGGTTCTGACCGTGCATCGGGATTTCGGGGATCGGACGGATCGGAAGCATGCGCGGTTGAAGTACGTGGTGCAGGAGCGCGGGGTGGAATGGACGCGGGCGGAGGTGGAGAAGCGTGCGGGCATCCGGTTGGAGCCGGCGAGGCCGTATCGATTCGAGCGGCAGGGGGACCTGTACGGCTGGCATCGGCAGGTGGACGGGCGATGGTTTCTGGGGCTTTGGGTGTTGAGCGGGCGGGTGAAGGACGAGGGGTCGCGGCGGATGAAGTCGGCGCTGCGGCGGATCGCGGAGCGGTTCCCGGTGGAATTCCGGCTGACGACCAACCAGAACGTGCTGATTGCGAACGTGTCGGATGCGGATCGTGCGGCGGTTCAGGCGGTGTTGGACGAGCACGGGGTGGCGACGGAGCGGCAGGCGACGGCGTTGGAGGGTGCGGCGTTGTCGTGTCCGGCGCTGCCGACCTGCGGGTTGGCGCTGGCGGAATCGGAGCGGTACCTGCCTGGATTTCTGCAACGGCTGGAGGCGTTGTGCGAGGAAGTGGGGCTGGCCGGGGAGGAGATCATCGTGCGGGTGACCGGTTGTCCGAACGGCTGTGCGCGGCCGTATGCGGCGGAGCTGGCGTTGGTGGGCAAGGCGCCGGGGCGGTATCAGGTCTGGGTGGGAGGCAACGAGGCGAGCACCCGGGTGAACCGGCTGTGGAAGGACAACGTGAAGGATCCGGAGCTCATGGGGGAACTGCGGCCGGTGTTGGCGCGCTATGCGCGGGAGCGGAATCCCGGGGAGCGGTTCGGGGACTGGTCGGCGAGGGTGTTGTGGGCGGAGACCGCGTCGGTCGCGGCCTGATGCGGGGTCATGATGGGGAAGGGATGTGAAAACGAAGGAGGCCGGCCCTGGGGGCCGGCCTCGCGAGGGGCGGTCGGGTTGTCGGGATGGGGGCCGGCCTCAGGCGTTGAGGGCCTCGAAGACCCTGCCGACCATGCGTTCGTCGGGCTTGAGGGTTTTGGCGCCCTTCTGCCAGCGGGCGGGGCAGGCTTCATCGGGGTGGGAGGCGAGGTAGACATTGGCCTCCATCTTGCGCAGCAGTTCGTCGGCGTTCCGGCCGACGTTGTAGAAGTTGACCTCGGAGGACACCAGGGTGCCGGCGGGATTGATGATGAAAGTGCCGCGGAGTGCGAGGCCGCTGGCGGTGTCGTAGACGCCGAACAGGCGGCTCACCGCGCCGGTGGGATCGGCGGCCATGAGGTAGTTGACGCCGGAGAGGAGTTTCTCGCTGTTGCGCCAGGCCAGGTGGCTGAACTTGGTGTCGGTGGAGACGCCGATGACCTCGCAGCCCAGCCTGGCGAGGGCGGCGTGTTTCTCGGCCAGGTCGGCGAGTTCGGTGGGACAGACGAAGGTGAAGTCCGCGGGGTAGAAGACCAGGACGGTCCACTTGCCCTGCTCTTTGAGTTCGGCGAGGGATACCTTTCCGAACTCCCCCTCGGCGGGGTTGTAGGTTTCCATTTCGAAGTCGGGCACGGTGGTGCCGACGGAGACGACGTGATGCTCGTTGGGCATAGGTGTTGCGACCGGTGTCGGTTGCGCGGCCGGCGTGTCCGCAATCCCGGGACGGGACGGGGGCCGGGCGCCGGCCCGCGGCGGGCCGGTCCGAACCGGAGCCGGGAGGAATGCCGTCAGAGTGTCGCGGGGTCAAGCCATCGAATCCTTTCCCTTTCATGAGTGCTGCGAACGCGAACGATCTGGAGGTGATCAACCGGGAACTCGCCGGGATGCCGGCGCTGGACATCGTCCGGTGGGCCATTGCGCGGGCCGAAGGTCGCGCGGTGGTTTCCACCAACTTCCGTCCCTACGAGGCGGTGATCCTGCACCTCTGCGTGCAGGTGCAGCCGGACATTCCGGTGCTCTGGGTGGATCACGGCTACAACCGGCCCGCGACCTACCATCACGCCGAGGAGCTGCGGCACCGTCTCGGACTCAACCTCAAGCCCTACCTTCCGCGGGTGACTGCCGCGCATCGGGACGCGATCCACGGGCCGATTCCGACGCCGGACGACGAGGAGAACCTCAAGCGGTTCAGCACCCTCATGAAGCTCGAGCCGTTCCAGCGGGGCATGAAGGAGCTGGCGCCCACCGTCTGGATCACCGCGCTGCGGCGGGTCCAGAACCCGAACCGCGCCGGTCTCGACATCGTTTCCCACGACGCGAACTTCGGCAGTCTCAAGGTCAGTCCGCTGTTCCACTGGAGCGACGCGGACCTCGAGGCCTACCTGGCGAAGCACGGGCTTCCCAACGAGTGGGACTATTTCGATCCCGCAAAGGCCGACGAGAAACGGGAATGCGGTCTGCACGCCGCCTGGGGCGGGAAGGCGGTCGGCTCCCAGGGCTGAGGTTGATCCCGCCCACCCCGCTTTCCGGTTCCCAACGAAGTCACCCGACCGTCCGCGCGCCCCCCCGCCCCGATCCCCCATCGTCGAACCGCCCCTTTTCGTCCGCCCATGTCCTCCTATCACCTCGACCATCTCCAGTATCTAGAAACCGAGGCCATTCACGTCATGCGCGAAGTGGCATCGGAGTTCGAGCGTCCCGCGCTGTTGTTCTCCGGCGGGAAGGACTCGATCTGCCTGCTGCGTCTGGCGGAGAAGGCGTTCCGGCCGTCGGATCTTCCGATGCCGTTGTTGAACGTCGACACCGGCCATCATTTTCCCGAGCTCAACGATTTCCGGGACCGTCGGGCCGCGCAGCTTGGGGCGCGGCTGGTGATCCGGAGGGTGGAGGACGCCATTGCCGCGGGGATCGCGGTGCCGGCGCCCGGCGAGGTGAGCCGCAACCGCCTGCAGATTCCGACGCTGCTGGCGGCGATCGAGGAGTTCCGGTTCGACTGTGCGATCGGCGGCGCGCGGCGCGACGAGGAGAAGGCGCGGGCGAAGGAGCGGTTCTTCAGCTTCCGCGACGCCTTCGGCCAGTGGGATCCGAAGAACCAGCGGCCGGAGATCTGGAATCTCTACAACGGCCGGGTGAACCCGGGGGAGCACATGCGGGCCTTTCCGCTCTCCAACTGGACCGAGATGGACGTCTGGGAATACATCAAGCGGGAGAACCTGGAGGTGCCGACCATCTATTTCAGCCACCGCCGGCGCTGCGTGCGGCGTGGCGGCCAGTGGCTGCCGGTGACCGATCTCCTGCCGCCCAAACCCAACGAGGAGGTCCGCGAACTGGTGGTCCGTGTGAGGACCATCGGCGACATCATCTCCACCGGCATGGTGGAGAGCCCGGCGGATTCGGTGGACGACATTCTGGCGGAGATTGCCGCCGCGCGTGTCACCGAGCGCGGTTCCCGCGCCGACGACAAGTCGAGCGAGGCGGCGATGGAGGACCGCAAGAAGCAGGGATATTTCTGAACGCGAACGCAGCCCCGCCATTCCACGCACCCCTTTCCAACGAACATCGGCCGTCCACGACCATGTCCCTCACCCATTCGCATCCCGTCGAGATCCTCCGCCTGAACACCTGCGGATCGGTCGACGACGGCAAGTCGACCCTGATCGGGCGTCTCCTGTACGACTCCAAGTCGCTGATGGAGGATCAGCTCGAGGCGCTGGAGCGGTCGGCGGACATCACTGGTGGCGGCCAGATCAACCTGGCGAACCTGACGGACGGCCTGCGGGCCGAGCGTGAGCAGGGCATCACCATCGACGTGGCGTACCGCTATTTCGCGACGCCCCGGCGCAAGTTCATCATCGCCGACACCCCCGGGCACGTGCAGTACACGCGCAACATGGTGACGGGCGCCTCCACGGCGAACCTGTCGATCGTGCTGGTGGACGCGCGGAACGGCGTGACCGAACAGAGCCGCCGCCACACCTGCATCGCCGCGCTGCTCGGCATCCCGCACCTCGTGGTGGCGATCAACAAGATGGATCTCGTCGACTGGAGCGAGGAACGGTTTTTGGAGATCCGGGATGAGTTCGAAGGGTTTCTGCCGCGCCTGGACGGCATGCGCGACGTGAAGTTTGTGCCGATCAGCGCGCTCAACGGCGACAACGTTGTGGAACCCTCGCGGCACACCCCCTGGTACCAGGGACCGGCCCTGCTGGGTCATCTGGAGACGGTGCACATCGCCAGCGACTGGGACCTGAGCCGGTTCCGGTTTCCGGTCCAGTGGGTCAACCGGCCCAACAATCCGCGCGATCCCGGCCTTCACGACTTCCGGGGGCTGAGCGGCCAGATCGCGGCCGGCATCGTGCGCAAGGGACAGTCGGTGCTGGTTCTGCCGAGCGGGGTGAGGACCCGGGTGAAGGAGATCTGGAGCCTCGACGGGCCGCTCGAGGAGGCCTTCTGCCCGCAGTCCGTGACCCTGGTGCTCGAGGACGACCTCGACGTGAGCCGGGGCGACATGCTGATCGGGCCCGATCTGCTGCCGGGCATGTCGAACGAGGTGAAGGCCCAGGTTTGCTGGATGAACCCCAAGCCGCTTCAGCCCGGTCGGAAGTGCTTCCTGAAGCACACCACCAGCACCGTTCAGGCCATCGTGACCGGCATCGACAGCAGGCTGGACATCCGGACCTTTGAATCGCAGCCGGAGCCTGCGGAACTCGCGGTCAATGACATCGGGGAGATTCGCATCCGGACCTCGCGCCCGCTGGTCTACGACGGCTACGGATCGAGCCGCCTGACCGGGTCGTTCATCCTGATCGAGCAGGGCACGAACATGACCGTGGCCGCGGGCATGCTCCGGCCGCCGGCCGAGCTGGTGAAGCCCGACTACACGGACTTCGCCATCTGAATCCCGTCCGATACGGAACGGATATCAGACCGGGACGGGATCGGTGCCGGTGAAGAAGTGGAAGGCCGGCTCGCCGCGGGCTTCGCGGAGCAGGATCACGCCCAGTTCGCGCAGGTGGTAGTCCCCCCACATGGAGCTTTCGCCGTTGGGCACCTTCTGGCCTCGGGGGATGTGGTCCCAGCCGTTGGGGCGGTGGTAGACCGAGTGGAGCAGGAGGCCCTCATGCTTCGGGTTGGTGGACAGGTAGGGCTCGGAGCAGAGGGTTCGTGCGAGGGTCAGAGCGGCCTGGCGGTAGCGGGTCGCGCGGGAGCGATCGGCGCCGGTGTTGGAACCGGCCAGATGGCGGGCGAGACGGAGGAAACCCTGGGCGGCGATGGCGGCGGCGGAGCTGTCCACCGGTTCCCAGGCGTTGAACGGATCGGAGGCGCGACCGAGGTAGTTCCCGAGGCGCGCGATGCCCGGGGCGCCGGTGTCCCAGAGAGGGATGCCGTCGGTGCAGCAGTTCTCGAGGTAGAACTCGGCGGTGGCGATGGCGGCGCGGCGGTGGGTGGCGAGGCAGGCCTGACGCGGGGTGGCGTTCTTCGGGGGATCGGGCCAGGGAAGTCCTGCGGCCGCCTGGTCCAGTTCGGACGCGGGCAGGGTGTCCAGGAACTCCAGTTGTTCGGCGAAGCCGCAGATCGCCCAGGCCAGGCCGCGGGTCCAGGTGGTGAACGGGGAATAGCCCTGCTGGGAGTTGGGGCAGCGGAAGACCCCGGAGACGGTGTTGAAGACCGCCTCGTGGGCGGTGCGACCGGGCAGGTCGTAGGCGTCGCGGCCGGTGCCGTAATAGATGTTGTGGCGCGCGGTGTTCAGCGCGTGCTCCAGCGATCGGCGCAGCAGGGAGATGCGGGCGTCCTGCTCGGCCATGAGGACATGCCCGAGGCGGTGGGCGGCGACCAGGGCCCGGAGGGAACGCACGGTGTCGACGAAAAGGGAGTGCGGGCCGTTGAAGGAATGGATGAACCCCGTGCCGTCGGCGAGGCGGGTCCAGCGGGCGGCCTGCACGGCCCCGCTGATCCTGAGGGCGAGCCGATGGAAGTGGCGCTCCTCGGGGCTCGCCTCGATGCGGCCCTCGTGGGCGAGGCGGAGCAGGGTTCCGTAGGTCGAGACGTTGTTGAAACCGTGGTCGTGCACGCCCACGTGCGAGACGTGCGAGGCCATCCGTTCCAGCGTTCCGCGCCGGCCGATCTCCAGAAAGCGCTCGTCGCCGGTGGCGTCGAACTGGAGCAGCGCGGATCCGAACTGGAAACCCTGGGTCCACTCGGTCCAACCGCGGGAGGTGTAGCGGCCGCCGACGGTGAAGACCGGGGTGCCGTGGGACGGTTGCCACGAGCGTTCGAGCCTGAGGATTTTCTGCGCCGAGGCCTCGAAGAGGCGCTCCAAGGGCTGGGCGAGCCGGGACGGGGTGAGGCGGGCATCGATGCGGAGGGCCATGCGCGCGAGGCTGGCCAGCGCGCCGGAAAGGGTCAATGCGCGTGGTCGGCGAGAAGGGCGTTCTCGAACACGATTCCGTGCCCGCGGCCTGGTTTGCAGCCCCTGCCGGGGCGCGCTTGGGGGGTTGTCGGAATGGGGCGGTGGGCGCACCCTTGGCGCCGATGAATCCGCCTGTGTCCGCGCCTGCACCGGTTCCGTTGGGGTTGAGGAAGAGCTTCGGCTTCGGGGATCGCCTGGGGTTGGCGACGCCGGGGCATTTGGACGCGGTACGGGGCACGGGGTTTGGTCCGATCTTCGCGCAGCAATCGATCCGGGAGATGGCGCGCACGCAGCGGACGCCGGAGGAGGTGATGCGGGCGGCGTGCGAGGCGCTGGGTGTGGAGGGTTATCGGGAAGCCTGGGGGGCTGACGCGGATCACCTGAAGACGCCGGAGGATGTGGTGCGGACGGCGGCGGCGGGGTTTTGCTTTTTCACCATCGATCCCTCGGCGCACGTGAACAACGCGGCGGACGGGATGGGTCTGACGGAGCTGACCGCGGAGGTCGGCAGGATTGAGGCGGAGGGAGTGTTCGGGGGGCGCTCGTGGAGGGACGAGTATCTGCGGGGTGCATTCGACGTTGGGGCGGGGCCGGGGTTGCGGTTCAGCCAGGAGGCGCTGCTTCGGGCGGTGGTGAAGTACGGCAGGGCGGTGGCGCACGCGGAGCGGATGGGGCGGGCGATCGCCGGGGCGTGTGAGGGGCGCGGGTTTGAGATCGAGGTGAGCGTGGACGAGACCGATTCGGCGACGCACCCGTTGGAGCACCTGTTTTTCGGGAACGAGCTCAGGGTGCGTCGGGTGCCGAACGTGGTGAGTCTAGCGCCGCGGTTCATCGGCGAGTTCGAGAAGGGGATCGACTACCGGGGAGATCTGGGCGCGTTCGAGGCGGCGTTGCGGCAGCACGTGGCGATCGCCCGGCACTGCGGGCCGTACAAGATCAGCATCCACAGCGGGTCGGACAAATTCGCGGTGTACCCGGTGATCGGGCGGGTGTGCGGGGATCTGCTGCATGTGAAGACGGCGGGGACCAGCTATCTGGAGGCCTTGCGGGTGGTGGCGCGGACGGCGCCGGGGCTGTTTGGCGAGATCGCGGAGTACTGTCGCGGGCGGTTTGCGACGGACCGGCAGAGTTATCACATATCGACGACCGAGGCGGAGATTGCGGCGTTGCCGGCATATCGGGACGGGGGTGAGGAGGCGGCGTGGCTGGACGACCGGGTGGGGCGGCAATTGCTGCATGTCACCTTCGGATCGGTGCTGACGCTGGGGACGGACCGGACGGGGCGCGGGTACAAGGACGGGATCCTGGAGGTGTTGCACCGCCATGCGGATCTGCACCGGGAGCTGGTGGCGAACCATCTGCGGAAGCACTTGAGCCTGCTGAACGCCGGGTAGGCACGGCGCCTGGCGCGAGAGGGACGCGGTTCGGGACGCGGTTCGGGGCGCGGTCGAAGGGGAGGGAGGCGGCGCGCTGACGATCTCAGGCCGACGGAGGGTGGTGGGCGTGAAGGAAGAGGATGCGGCGTGACGGGCTCGGGTGGGAACTGCCGCGGTCGTCGAGTTCGTGGGCGATGCGGAACAGCACGCGGAACGGGTCGGCGCGCACGGCCTCGATCAAACGCGCGGCCATTGCCGGGGACCATGACGAGCTGCCGCGGAGGTAGGCGGAGCGGTCGATGGGCAGCACCGGCAGGGACAGGACCGCGCGCAGGCGGAGCACGGTTTCGTCGAGGGAATCGTCGTCGTCGGAGGCGTCATCGCCCGAGAGGGACCGGAGGAACCCGCCGAGGGAGATGGCGTTGGAACGGCTGCGTTTCTGGTCGAGGACCCTGCCGAACTCGCGCTCGAAGGCGGCGGGGTCGGCGCGGCCGAAGGGGACGGCGGATTCGTAGGCCTCGAACAATTCGCCGAGGGCGACGCGGGCGCCCTGTTTGCGGGCCTCGAGCACGCGGAGGAGGAGGGCCTGGCGTGTTTCGCTTTCGGCGGCGAGTTTGGTTTCGCTGCTGAGGGTGGGGAGGAGGCCGGCGGCGCGGGCGCCGAAGTCGTCGCACAGGAACTCGATCGCGCGGCCGTGTCGGAGGTGGGGCCAGGCGACCATGCGGTCGACGACCCAGAGGATGGCGAGGGGGGCGAGGACGGCGAGGGCGGGGAAGGGGAGGACGGCGACGGCGGTGAAGGCGGCGGTGGCGGCCAGGGAGGCGTGGACGGCGTAGGTGCGGGAGAGGAGTGGGGCGTAGGGGAAGACGTGGCCCAGTTCGTGGCCGATGACCGAGGCCAGTTCCGGTTCGTCGAGCAAGTGGAGCAGGCCGCGGTTGAGGAAGACGCCGTTGAAGGCGCGGCGGCCGGGCCACAGTTCACAGCGGACGGCGTGGGCGTTGACGTCCTTTTCGCGGATGAGGAAGACGGGGGCCGCGGAGGGTGGGAGTCCGAGGCGGCGGAAGACCTGGTCGGCGAGTTGGACGAGGGAATCGCGGGAATGGACGCCGAAGCGGGCGTCGGGGCGGATGTCGGCGAGGCGTTTTTTGTTGAGGAAGATGCTGCGGGGGATGAAGCGGAAGACCCCGAGGGCGGCGATGGTGGCGGCGATCCAGGCGATGCCGGGGGCGTTGAGGATGGATCCGCTGAGGATGGCGAAGGCGGCGAGGCCGGCGATGGTGGCGATCTCGAGGCCGAGGACGATGCGGCAGAGGGATTCGGTGTGTGAGTAGCGTTGGATGAGGACGTCGCGGGAGGGGATGTCGAGGCGCCGGGGTTCGGGCAGGGAATCGGGGGTGGGCTGGCTTTGGGGCGTCATGGGGGGCGGGTCGCCTTGGGGCCCGGGCGGGGGGGATGGGATCAGGTGGCCAGGTCGGCGAGGCCTCGGAGGAAGCCGCGGCCGGGTCGGGCGCGGGTTTGGAAGAGGATGGAGCCCGGGCCGGTGAAGCGGTTGACCAGGCCTTCGCCGCTGAGGAAGGAGTGGCGGATGCTCTTGGCCACGGTGACGGTCTCGAATTTCATGCCATCGGCGAAGGCGACGATGAAGCGGTTGTCGAGGACGTAGCGTTCGGATTCGGCGAGGTCGAGGCTTCGGAGGGCGCCGTGGCTGGAGACGAAGACGGTGCCTTCGCCTTCGGTTCGCATGAGGAAGAGGCCGCGGGTGGCCATCCAGCCGCGGACGCCCGCGTATTCGATGTTGATCTGGACGTTGCCGTGGCAGGCGAGGAAGGCGCCGGGGGCGATGTAGCGGTGGGCGCCGGGGCGGACCTCGAGGGCGCGGATGTCGCCCTGTTCGGATGGGGCGAGGAGGAGGCGTTCGTTGTCGCGTTTGGCGGTATAGATCGCGGCGAGGAAGCTTTCGCCGGCGAGGGAGCTGCGGAGTGCGCGGCCCAGGCCGCGGCGGCCTTTGACGTGACTGCCCAGGCCGCTCTTGAGGTCGAAACCGGTGGTCATCCCGAGCATGCAGCCCGGCTGGACGGTCACCGATTCGCCCGCCGCCATCTCGAACTCGATGGTGGTGAAGGTGGGGGCGTGGTCGATCTGGTGCCGCATGCGCGGGGATTCCGGCTAGTCGTCGGCGGCGGGGGCCATCCGTTGGCGGACGATGTAACCGACGGCGCTGATGGCCAGGAGGATGCCGAGGAAGATGAAGCAGGCGACGATCCGGGACACACCGAGGGCGCTGGCAATGCCGCCGATGCAGATGTCGTAGATCGCGACCATGATGAACCAGCGGATCATCTCGCCGATGAATCCGCCCCGGCGTCCTTGAAGACTTGGGATACGAAAGGTCATGGGTGTGTCTGGGTGGTGGGTGACTGGGAGGTCCTTGGGTAGTGAGTCGGTTCCAATGATGAATGGCCGGGGCCGAACTCACGGGAAACCGAAGCAGTGGCAGGGTAGGAACCGGTCCAACCAAGTCAAGGTCGGCGAAATGCGGATCGATCGGGGCCCGCGGATGGGCGACGGCGAAGCCTTGTGCGGGAGGGGGGAGGGATGTGCGAAAGGGCGCGCGGGGGGTGGGGAGGCCGATCCACGCGTGACCGGCGGAGGGTTGGGGCGGTAGGCTCCGGTCATACAAGTGCACCGGAACATCAGCCGCCCCGCCGGGGTTTCGTCCGAGGCCTGGAAGCTTCCGTTTCTGGGGTCGTTTCTCTTTGTGTCCGGGGCGTGTGCGCTGGTCTACCAGACCGCGTGGCTTCGGGAGTTCCGGCTGATCTTCGGCGGGGCGACGCCGGCGACGGCGGCGGTGCTGGCGGTGTTCATGGGCGGGCTGGGGCTGGGGGGTGCGTGGTTCGGGCGGCGGGCGGAGCGGACGCCTTCGCTGCTTCGGATGTACGCGTTGCTGGAGGTGGGCATCGGATTGACGGCGGCTCTGACGCCGCTGCTGCTGGACTGGGTGCGGGGGGTGTATGTGCGGACCGGGGGGGTGCTGACGCTGGGTGTGGGCTGGGCGTCGGTGGCGCATCTGGTGTTGTCGGTGGTCGTGCTGGGGGTGCCGTGTTTTCTGCTGGGCGGGAATCTTCCGCCGGCGGTGAAGTGGATCGAGACGGACGACGATCGGCAGCGGGGATCGCTCGGGGTGTTGTACGGGTGCAACGCGCTGGGGGCGGTGGCGGGGGTTCTGGGGGGTACGTTCTGGGCTTTGGAGCATTGGGGCACGCGGGCGACGGTGTGGTGGGCGGCGGGGGTTCATCTGTTCCTGGGGTTCGTCGCGTGGCGGGTGTCGCAGGGGGAGGAAGTGCCGGCGGGACGGTCGGCGGAGGAGCCGGGCGGGGCGGGGGCGGGTGGGGGGCGGTGGGTGTCGTCGTCGGCGGGTCCGGAGGAGGGGCGTGTGCCGGCGAGGTTTGTGTATGGGGCGGCGGCGGTGACGGGGTTCACCTTTTTTCTGGTGGAGTTGGTCTGGTTCCGGATGTTGAACCCGCTGCTGGGAGGGTCGGTTTATTGTTTCGGACTGATTCTGGCGCAGGCGCTGTTGGGGATCGGGTTGGGTGGGGGATTGTACCGGGTGGTGATCGCGGGGCGTCCGGGTTGGGCGAACCTGGGGGCGCTGTCGTTGTTGTCGGTGTTGCAGGCGGCGGCGGTGGCGGTTCCGTGGGCGTTGGGGGATCGGATGGCGGTGATGGCATTTCACTGGCAGCAATGGCGGTCGCTGGGTTTCGGGGGGTTGGTGGCGGGGTGGTCGTTGACGGTGGCGGTGGTGGTGTTGCTGCCGTCGATACTGGCGGGCATGCAGTTTCCGTTGCTGGTGGGGTTGCTGGGGCAGGGGCGGCGTGATGTGGGGAGGCAGGTGGGGGCCGCGTATGCGGCGAACACGCTGGGGGCGATCGTGGGGTCGGTGGCCGGGGGATTCCTGTTGATTCCGTGGCTGACGGCGCCGGGGTGTTGGCGGCTGGTGGTGGCGTTGATGCTGGGGCTGGGGTTTGTGGCGCTGCTGTTGTGGGAGCGGCCGTGGCATCCGGTGGTGATGTTCGGGACGCTTGGGGCGAGTGGTCTGGCGGTGGCGATGGGTTTTTATGCGACGGGACCGACGGCGTCGTGGCGGCACACGGCGATCGGGTACGGGGTGGTGCGGGTGCTGGCGGGAACGCCGACGGAGATGGAGGATCAGTTCCGGTCGCAACGGCGGCAGTTGGTGCGGGAGTACGAGGGGCGGGAGTCGAGCATTGCGGTGATGCGCGGGGACGAGGGGTGGGCGTTGTTTTCGAACGGGAAGGCGGACGGGTCGGCGGTGTCGGATTCGGGGACGCAGATCATGCTGGGCATGGTGAGTGCGATGCAGCATCCGGAGCCGCGGAGTGCGTTTGTGATCGGGTTGGGGACGGGGACGTCGGCGGGGTGGTTGGCGGACGTGCCGGGGATGGAGCGGGTGGACGTGGTGGAACTGGAGCCGCGGGTGGTGGATGTGGCGCGGGAGTTTTACGGGCCGGTGAACCGGTGGGCGTTGGAGAAGGCGAACCTTCACGTGACCGTGGGTGATGCGCGCGAGGTGCTGCTGGCGTCGCGGCGGAGCTACGACCTGATCGTGTCGGAGCCGCCGAATCCGTACCGGGCCGGGGTGGCGAACCTGTTCACGCGGGAGTACTACGAGGCGGCGCGGCGGCGGTTGGCCCCCGGGGGGATCTTCAGCCAGTGGCTGCAGGGGTATCAGTTGTCGACGGAATCGCTTCAGGTCGTGTATGCGACGCTGCTTTCGGTGTTTCCGCACGTGGAGACCTGGATGACGCAGGGGAGCGACCTGCTGTTTGTGGCGCACATGGAGGCGCCCGCGTATCCGATGGAGCGGCTGAGGGATCGGCTGGAGCACCCGGTGTACCAGGAGGCCCTGGCGCGGGCGTGGTTCGGGCGGTCGGAGGACGATTTCATGGCGCGGTATTTCGCGGGTGCGGCGACGGCGCGGCGGGTGGCGGCGGGGGCGCGTGCGGTGAACACGGACGATCGGAACCTCTTGGAGTACGGGATGGCGCGGGCGCAGCTCGGGCAGGCGGGATTCCACTATCAGGATCTTTTGGCGGCGGCGGTGGCGGCCGGGGACGACCAGCCGGAGCATCTGCGTGGGCGGTTGGATGCGGCGCGGATTGCGGAGGCGCGGTTTCACCTGTTTGCGATGGAGGGCGAGATGAAGGACACGCCTTCGGTGTTGACCGGGGAGCGGGCGGCGCGGGCGCGGGCGATCATGGCGTGGGGGAACGGGCAGTTTGGGGACGTGTTGGCCAACTGGCAGGGGCCTGCGTCGACGCCGGCGGACCAGTTGATGCTGGCGATCGCGGCGGGGCGCGCGGGGACGGCGGAGCAGGCGAAGCCGTTTCTGGAGGTGATCGAGGCCAACTGGCCGGTGGACGCGTGGGTGGCGGCGGCGTGGCTGGCGTACCGGCAGGGGACGCACGCGGAGGCGGTGACGCAGCTTGGGGAGGCGTTCCGGGCGATGTCGGTGGTGCCGTGGGTGCGGAGCGAGACCATCGACGGGGTGGTGCAGCTATCGGCGTTGCTGGTGACCTCGAAGCCCGACGAGGCCGAGCGCCTGCTGGAGTTCTGGAAGCTGCCGTTGTCGGTGGGGCAGTTGTCGCCGTCGGCGCCGCGGGCGTGGTATCGGCTGGCGGTGCGACTGCCGTTGGAGCGGCGGCTCGAGGTGTTGGACGCGATTGGTCCCGATCATCCGTGGAGCCGGGAGTTCCTGGATTTCAAGCGGGAGACCCTGGAGGCGGCGGGGCATCCGCTGGCGCGGGTTGCGCGGGAGGAATGGGAGCGGTTGGTGGAGCAGGAGGGGCGCGGGCTTGGGGAGGTGCTGGCGCCGGTGGCGGCGGGTGAGGGGGGTGCCCCGTGAAGCTCTCGGTGGTCATACCGGCCTTCAACGAGGAGAAGCTGCTGGGCGGGACGCTGGAGGCGGTGCGGGACAGCGCGTTGGTGTTGGAGGAGGCCGGCGTGGCGTGGGAGTTGATCGTCTGCGACAACAACTCGAACGACCGGACCGCCGAGATCGCGAGGGCTGGAGGGGCGAGGGTGGTGTTCGAACCGGTGAACCAGATTGCCCGGGCGCGGAACACCGGGGCTTCGGTGGCGACCGGCGATTGGATTCTGTTCGTGGACGCGGATTCGCGGTTGTCGCGGGGGCTGATGGCCGAGGCGCTGGCGGTGGCGGGGCGGGGGGATGTGGGGTATGCGGGGGCGGTGGTGCGGTTGGATGCGAAGCTGGATGCGGGGACGAGGGTGGCGGTTGGTGTGTGGAATCTGCTGAGCCGGACCGCCTGTTGGATGGCGGGTTCCTTTGTGTTGGTGCAGGCGGGTTTGTTTCGGGAGGTCGGTGGGTTTGACCAGCGGTTCTACGCCGGGGAGGAGGTGGATCTGAGCCGGAGGCTGCGGCGGGCGGCGCTGCGGCGGGGATTGAGGGGGGTGATCCTGACCCGGCATCCGCTGCTCACCTCGGCGCGGCGGATGAAGCTCTACACGATGCGGGAGCTGGGCGGGTTTTTCCTGCGTGCGCTGCTGCGGCCGTGGGCGACGACGGCGAGCCGCGAGGCGTGCGGCATGTGGTACGACGGGAGGCGATGAGATGACGAGACTACTGCCGGTGGCGGAGCGTGAGCTCCGGGTGGCGTCGCGGCGGCGGGGCACCTACTGGGTACGGTGTGCTGCGGCGCTTTGGGGGATCCTGGCGGCGGGGTTCATCCTGATGAGCACCGTGCGGTTGAGGGCTGCGGAGCAGGGGCAGGTGATGTTCGTGGCACTGGCGGGCATGGCGTTCGCGTACTGCCTGTTGGGCGGGGTGCTGACGACCTCGGATTCGGTGAGCGAGGAGAAGCGGGACGGGACGCTGGGGTTGTTGTTCCTGACGAACCTGCGCGGGTACGACGTGGTGGCGGGGAAGCTGGTGGCCAGTTCGGCGCGGGCGGTGCTGGCGGTGGTGGCGTTGCTGCCGGTGATTGCGTTGCCGATCCTGATGGGCGGGGTGTCGGCGCGGGTGGCGGGGTTGGTGGCGTTGGTGCTGGGGAACACGCTGTTCCTGTCCCTGGTGGTCGGGCTCTGGGTGAGCGTGCTGACGCGGGACGCGCGGCATTCGATCGGGTGGACGCTGGCGGTGTTGGTGGGGTGGATCGGGGTGTTGCCGCTGCTGCGCGTGTTGTGGATCGAGTATGGCTTGAGGGCGTCGCCGATGGGGGGTGCGGTGGTGCCGCCGGCCGGGACGCTGGAGTGGGTGTTGGACGTGAACCCGGTGTTCCTGTTGCAGCAGGCGTTGGGCGGGTTGGTCCGGGGTGGGGGAACGTGGGGGGGCTTGGTGCGCGGTTTGTGGATCCAGCATCTGCTGGGTTGGGGGTTCCTGGCAGCGGCCTGTCTGCTCCTGCCGCGGTCGTGGCGGGACGGCGTGGACGGTGTGCGTGCGGGGGGCGGGGGGCGGATGCGTTCCGCGCGGTGGGTGGAGAGGATGCGGCATTGGCGTGCGGAGGTGCTCGATTGGGAGCCGTTTGCCTGGGTGGTGATGCGGGAGCGGCGGGCGGTGCTGCACACCTGGTGTGGGCTGGCGGTGGTGGCTGGGGTGTGGACGTGGGGGTATTGGGAGGTGCGCGGGGACTGGCTGGAGGGGGTGGTGGGGTTGTGGACGGTGTTTGCGGCGGGGGTTTGGCTGAAGGGGAGGATGGCCGGGTTGGCGTGCCGGCATCTGCACGAGCACCGGCGGAGCGGGGCGTTGGAGCTGGTGTTGTCGACGCCGTTGAGTTCTGAGCTGTTGGTGCGGGGGAATCTGCGGGCGATGTGGCGGATGATGTCGGGGCCGGTGGTGGCGGTGTGTGTCGCGGCGGTGTTGTTGTGTGTGGGGGCGATGGGGAGGGAGACGGTGTGGTCGGACCGGACGGAGGTGCCGGTGACATTTCTGGCGGGGCTGGGGGTGTTGGTGCTGGATGTGGTCACGCTGGGATGGGCGGGGATGTGGTGGGGGTTGAGGTCGGGGCGTTATCTGCGCGGGTACTTCACGGTGTTGGGGCTGGTGATGGTGCTGCCGTGGGTTTTGTTCATTGCGAGCCTGATGGTGTACGGGCTGATGGTGGACGCGTTCAACCTGCACCACGACTTCAGCTACCTGTCGCTGCTGGGGTGGTGGGTGGCGTTGTCGGTGGCGGTGGATCTCTGGCAGTTGGGGAATGCGCGGCGCGGGTTGGCGGCGCGGCTGCGGGAGTTGGCGGCGGAACCGCACGGGATGGCTTCGGGAGCGGAGGGTGGGGAGGTGGGGGCTGTGGTCGCGGGGACGACGGTGTCGATCGGGCCCGGGGGCGGGCGGGGAAAACCGTTGTGAAGGTCCCGATGGTTTGCGATAAGCCGCCGCGGTTTACGGTGACGGTGCGGAGGATGATGCCGGCCCGGGGGCCGGGGAGACGGGAGTGAACGGATTCATGCTGGGTCGGAAGCGAAAGAACGAGGAAGAGCGGTGGTACCTGTTGCCGGCGATGCAGCACGGTGCCCGGAGGAAGTTTTTTGTGCGGCTGTGGGTGGCGATCCTGGTGGGCAGCCTGACGGCTGCGGCGCTTGGGGCGTTGATCTACTACAGCAACCGTCCTTGAGCGGGGGATTGATGGCGTTGAAACGAAACGTTCGGGCCCATGCGAAGGTGTTGCCGGTCGTGGAGCGGGAGCTTCGGATGGCGGCGAGGGGGCCGGCGACGTATCGGTGGCGGGTGTTGCTGGTGGGGGTGGGGCTTGGGGTGATGGGGCTGCTGACCTGGGTGATGGCGACGCAGATGGCGGCGCAGTCGGTTCAGGGCCGGACGATGTTCCACACCCTGCTGGCGGTGTCGGTGGCCTACGCCTTCATGGCGAGCCTCACGGTGACCGCCGATTCGGTGAGCCGCGAGAAGCGGGAGGGCACGCTGGGGCTGTTGTTTCTGACCGACCTGCGGGGCTGGCACATCATCCTGGGGAAGCTCGTGGCCAGTTCGCTGAACACGGTATATGGGCTGCTGGGGCTGTTGCCGCTGCTGGCGATTCCGATCCTGATGGGGGGTGTGTCGGTGAACGCCGGGGTGGTTTCGGCGCTGGCGGTGGTGAACCTGATGTTCCTGTGCCTGGCGCTGGGGATCTTTGTGTCGACGATCAGCTGGGACGAGCGTCGGGCGACGTTTGCGGCGGTGGTGACGGGGTTGGTGGTGTTGATCGGGCCTTTCGCGATGGGTGGGTTGTGGGTGGCGCTCTACGGGCGCGGGCCGGTGCTGGCGGTGGTGGTCTCGGCGATCAGTCCGTTGTTCCCGTTGTTCTCCGCGCTGCCGAATTTCACCGGGATCCGGGCGTGGCCGCCGTTCTACGACCTGGTGCCGTCGCACCTGCTGGGTTGGCTGCTGCTGATGATGGCGGGGCGGCTGTCGGAGCGGGCGTGGCAATCGCGGAGCGGCGGGCGGGCGAAGCGGACGGTGGACGAACGGCTGTTCACTCCGAGGGATCCGGGGTCGAGGTCCCGGCATCGGCGGCGGATGCTGGAGGCGCATCCGCTGGTGTGGCTGCTGGAGCGGCTCCGGGGAAGCGGTTCTATGCGGACGGCCTGGTGCTGGCGATTCTGGCGATCTGGTACTGGGGTTACCGGTCGTACGGCACGGAGATGTTCGGGGGTCCCTCATGGTTCCTGGTGGTGCCGCTGGCGTTCCTGGTGCACCTGATCTTCGCCTCGTGGGTGGTGGCCGAGTCTTCGATGCGCCTGCTGGAGGACCGGCGGTCGGGGGCGTTGGAACTGTTGTTGTGCACCTCGCTGACCGACCGGGACGTCATCAACGGGCACCGGCTGGCATTGCGGCGGCTGTTCCTGAGGCCGGTGCTGGTGCTGGTGGCCGCGGAGATCTTCGTGGCCTTCACCGGGTTTGGTGGCGGGGACGAGGTGGCGGAGAGGAACGGGCGGTGGATGATGCTGGCGATGGCCTTCGCGGTCCTGGCGGACACGCATGCGCTGTCGTGGATTGCGTTGAGGCTGGCGGTGTCGATGCCGACGGTGAACCGGGTCGGGGCCTATGCGCTGGCGATCACGCCGCTCGGGGCGATTGCGTTGACCTCGGTGATTGCGCCGCTGCTGCTGGCGGTGATGGAGCCGGGGTTCAACCGGACGTTTCCGACCGTGCTGGCGACGTGGGTGGGGTGTACCGCGGTGATCGATCTCGTGGTGGGACTCGGCTGGTGCCGGAGTTCGGTGCTGCGGCGGTTCCGGGAGATGGCGGTCCTGGGCCAGCCGCGGGCGGCGGTGACGGGGTGAGGCCGGGGTGGGGGTCGCGGACCGCCCGGTTCAGCGGGTGGGGGCGGGGTCGGCGGGATTGGACGATGCCGGGTCCGGGTGGTTGCGGAAGGCGAAGAGCGAACCTGCGGTGCGGATGTAGAGGGTGTCGTCCACGAGCGCGGGCGTGGCGAGGGTTTCCTCGCCGAGGGGATTGCGTGCGACGACCTCGAGGGTGTCCGCGAGGCGTATGACGACGGCGGTGCCGGAGTGGGAGATGGCGATGGCGTGGCCGCGGGCTCCGACGGGCGAGGCGTAGTAGTCGCCCAGGGCGCCAAGGCGTTCGTCGAGGTAGTGGACCGCGCCGGAGCGGGCATCGAGGCAGGTGGCGAGGCCGCCGTTTCGGACCATGAAGACGCGGCCGTCGAGGTGGAGCGGGGTTGGCACGTAGGGCAGGCCGCGCGACTGGCGCCAGACGACGTGGGACTCGGTGAGGTCGCCGGTGCCGTCGGGGCGGAGGGCGAGGGCGACGTTGCGTGAGGCGTCGAAGATGCGCGCGATGGTCTCGTATTCGGACTGGGACAGGGAGCCGTTGCGATCGGCGTCGATGTAATGGAAGTGCTGTCTGGCGGGGCCGGGCGGGGCCTCGGGACGGGACAGGGCGCCGTCGCCATCGGCATCGGCCTCGGCCATGAGACGGGTCCACGCGGGCATTCGGGGCACACCGGAGCCGGGGGTCCAGCCGGCGACGACGAGGAGGTCATCGGCGGGGATGGGGGAGGCGACCATTTCGTTGGGCAATCCCGAGGCGTGCCATTTCGGGGAGCCGTCGGCGAGGTTGTAGGCGACCAGTTGGAGCGTGCCGGCGACGATGGCCGTGGCGGGGTTTCCGGGGGGCCAGGGGAGCGGGGTGGAGAAGCCGCGGCGGAAGCCGGGCCGGTTGGCGCGCCAGCGGATCCGGCCGTTGGTTTTGTCCACGGCGAGCAGGTAGGATTCGGTGTCCTGATCGAACAACTGGAGGACGAGATCGCCGGCGATGACCGGGGAGCTGCTGGCGCCGTGGCCGGTGACGGGGGTGGGGAGGGGGAGGCGCCACGATTCCCGGCCGTCGGGGTGGTAGGCGATGAGGCCGAACGGGGCGAAGTAGGCGATCCAGCGTTCGCCGTCGGTGCAGGGGGTGGCGCTTGCGGGGTGGCTGAGGCGGGAACCGGACTCGATGGGGCCTGGTTCGAGGGTCTGACGCCAGAGCGGGGTGCCGGTGAGGCGATCGAAGGCGAGGGTGATGAGTTGGTTGGAGGCGAAGGCGGTGAGGACCAGTTGGCGGTTCCAGACGATGGGGGAGGACGGTCCCGGGGGGACGGCGATGCGCCAGGCGAGGTTGGTCTCGGGGCCGAAGGTGGTAGGGAAGGAGGCCTGGGGACTGGTGCCGGAGCGGTTGGGGCCGCGGAACTCGGGCCAGGCGGGGACGGGATTCCGGGAAGCGTCCTGCGCGGCGGCGTGTCCGGGGAGGGATGAGGAGATCGTGAGAGCCAGGAGCAGCAGGGGGAGGGAGAGAGGGAACCGAAGGCCGCCCGGTGGGGTGGAACACCCGGGGTGAAGCGCGGGGCGGGAGGGGCCTGGGCAGGTGGCGGTGGACGTCGGGGACGGCATGACGGGGAAGGTTTTGGCAGCGGCGGGGCGGGACATCAATCCGGCATCCGTGTTGCGCGGGTTGACGCGGCGTGGCAGACGTCAGCGAAAGGTGAGTATGAAGGCCCGCTGGCTGCTCCGTGTGGTTCTCCCTGGTTGCCTGCTGTTCCTGAGGTCCACGTCGTGCCCGGCGGACGGGCTACGCATCGTGAACCACATGCTGGCCGGGGAGAACTTCTTCCTCGCCCTTCGTCCCAACACGAACGATTGGATTTCACTGGAGTACTCGGACGATCTGTCGCGTTGGACATCGCTCGCCAGTGTGGCCACCACGAATGCGTCGACGTTGATCCACGATCCTGGAGGGCGGAGCGCGCCGCGCCGGTTCTACCGGCTCCGCCAGCCGGGGTTTGCGGTCGGGGCGGCGAGGGTGGAGTGGCAGGCTGCGGTGGCGGGTCGTGACTACCGATTCCGGCTGGAGCATGTGCGCGTGCATGATCTGGCCACGCTCAGCGCGGAGGTCCGTGTTGTGGGTGGGTTGAAGATCATCTCGAACGCCGAGGTCAACGGATCGCGGGTGGAGGAACCCGAGGCTGAGGATTATCCGAGCGTGGAGGAGCTATTCGTCCTGCTTGAGCGGGCGCGGGACACGGGGTGCCGCAGGGTTGCGGTGATGTACGACGCGGTTGCCGGCCACCCGGTCTGGTGCGTGATCGAGCGGTTGGCCGGGAACCTCATGGGCAAGGAGGCGGACACCTACAGGATCACCGACCTGGTGTTCGAGCCGCGGGAAGGCTTTGGCCGGGAGCGGTGAACCGACGTCGGGAGCCGGCTGGCCGGGCGGGTGTCGGGTTCCCTGGATCGAACGGGTCCTGGTGCGTGGGAGGTGGGGTGGATGGCTTGGGTCGGCCGGGGTGGGTTCCGATTCCGGGAAGAAGCGTGAGGTGGTGTGGTCCCAAAGGGTTTGCCCGGGGGAATGGGCGTGATTGGGTGGGGCCATGATCACGTGTGCGCGGCGGCCGGGGCTTTTGGGGTGTTGGGGAGTGATGGGGGGATGGGTGATGGCGGCCTGGGTGTTGACGGGGGTGATGGCGGTGGGCGGGGCTGGGGCGGTGGGGGCGGGGAAGGAGACGAGGGAGCTTCGCGATGCGCGGCGGCTGTTTCGGGATCCACCGCGGGAGTATGCCTCGGCGCCGTTGTGGGTTTGGAATGATCAGCTCACGGAGGAGCAGATTCGGGACACGATGGGAGAGCTTGCGGGGCAGCGGGTGAGGCAGGTGTTTGTGCATCCGCGACCGGGGCTGATGACGCCCTACCTGGGGGAGGAATGGTTTCGGCTGTGGCGGGTGGCGTTGAAGGAGGCGGCCCGGTTGGACATGAACGTGTGGATCTACGACGAGAACTCGTATCCGAGCGGGTTTGCCGGGGGTTGGGTGCCGGAGCGCATGCCGGACTCGCGGGGTCAGGGGGTGGAGGTGAAGCGGGTTGTGGAGGTGCCTGGGTGGGACGGGGACACCCTTGGGGTGTACCGGGTGGAGGGCGGGGTGGTGCGGGACGTTTCGGAGGCGGTGAGGTCGGGGGGTGAGGCGGGGCTGGGCGGGCCGTGGTGGGTGGCGCGGCGGGTGCATGCGGGGGATTCGCCGTGGCACGGGGGGCGGAGCTACGTGAACCTGCTCACGCGCGGGGTGACCGAGAAGTTCCTGGAGATCACGCTCGGTGCGTACGACCGGGAGATCGGGGGTCACTATGGGAAGCGGGTTCCCGGGGTGTTCACCGATGAGCCGAACATCCGGCCTGCGGGCGGGTTTCCGTGGTGTCCGGATCTGCCGGAGCGGTTCCGGGAGGTGTGGGGATACGACTTGGTGGGGCAGCTTCCGTTGCTGGTGCTGGAGGAGGGGGATTGGCGGCGGGTGCGGCACAACTACCTCTCGGTGATCCACCGGTTGTTTGTGGAGCGCTGGGCGAAGCCGTACTACGAGGCGTGCGAGGAGCGCGGGTTGGAGTTCACCGGTCACTATTGGGACCACGAGTGGCCGCACTGTCTGGGGGTGCCGGACAACATGGCCATGGCCGCGTGGCAGCATCGTCCGGGGGTGGACACCCTCATGAACCAGTATGCGGAGCACACCCACGCGCAGTTCGGGAACGTGAGGTACTGCCGTGAGATTTCGAGCATCGCGAACCAGCTCGGGCGTGAGCGGACCCTGGTGGAGCTTTACGGGGCGGGCGGTTGGGATCTGCGGTTCGAGGACATGAAGCGGATCGCGGACTGGCTGCAGGTGCTGGGGGTGAACACCATGGACGAGCACCTCAGCTACGTGACCTTGCGGGGGGCGCGGAAGCGGGATCATCCCCAGTCGTTTTCGTATCACGAGCCCTGGTGGCCGGCGTACCACGTGCATGCCTCGTACATGACGCGGGTGTCGGCGGCGTTGACGCGGGGGCGTCAGGTGAACCGGGTGCTGGTGTTGGAACCGACGACCACGGCGTGGATGTACCAGGGGAACGAGGCGCGGCTGAAGCAGTTGGGGGACGCCTTTTCGGCGACGCTGATGGCGTTGGAGGCGGCGCAGATCGAGTACGACCTGGGGAGCGAGGATGTGCTGGGGCGGCTGGGGGGTGTGGGGACTGCGGTCGGGGTGCCGGGTTCGTGGAACGCCAGCACGGCGTTGAGGGTGGGGAAGGCGGCTTATGCGTGTGTGGTGTTGCCGGCGCACACGGAGAACCTGGACCGGGGGACGCGCCGGTTGCTGCATGACTTTGCGGCGGCTGGCGGGCCGGTGGTGAGCGTGGGGCCGGTGCCCGAGCGCACGGATGGGGTGTTGGATCCCGAGGCGGCGGGGAGCGCGGCGGTGCGGAGGCGTTGGCGTGTGATCGACGCCGGGGAACTGGTGCCGTTGCTGCGGGCCATGCAGGAGGCCGGGGAGGTGGTGGTGGACCGTGCCGCGGGGGACCGGGGGATTCTGTTTCACCATCGGCGCGAACTGGAGGGTGGCCAGGTGCTGTTCCTGGTGAACACCAGCATGGAACATCCCTCCCGCGGGACGGTTCGGGCGCGGGCCGGTTCGGTGGAGGTTTGGGATCCGTGGACGGGCGGGACCGAGGGGCATCCGTTTCGCAGGGTGGGTTCGGGGCTGGCGGTGGACTTCGAATTGCCGCCGAGCGGGAGTCGGCTGCTGGTGTTCTCGGACGTGGTGGTCGATGCGTGGGAGCGCGGGGCGGCGGGGGTGGCGGAGGGGGTGGTGGCGCGCGGGGAGGTCATCCTGCGGCGGGTGGGGCCGAACGTGCTGACCCTGGATCACGTGGATGTCGAGGTGGGCGGGGAGTCGCGGAAGGACCTCTATTATTATGCGGCGAACGCGCTGGTTTGGAGGCGGCACGGGCTGGACCGGAATCCATGGGACAGCGCGGTGCAGTTCCGGGATGAGCTCATTCGGCGGACGTTTCCGGCGGGGAGCGGTTTCGAGGTCGCGTATCGGTTCGTGGTGGAGGATCGGGTGCCGGGGAATCTGGAGATCGTGGTGGAGCGTCCGGACCTGTACGAGATCACCTGCAATGGGAAGCCGGTGAAGCCGGGGCGCGGGTGGTGGTTGGACAAGGCGTTCGGGCGGGTGCCCTTGGCGGGGGTGGCGCGGGTGGGGGAGAACGAGGTGAGATTGAAGGCCTCGCCGTTCACCATGCTGCACGAAGTGGAGCCGGCGTATGTGCTGGGGGATTTCGGGTTGAGAGCCTCGGACCGGGGCTGGGTGGTGGTTGAGGATCGGCCGTTGCGGCTGGAGAAGGGTGTGGGATGGAACGGTCAGGGGCATCCGTTCTACGCGGAGGGCGTGGTGTACCGGAGGGAGTTCGAGGTGGGCGACCGATCGGGGCGGTTTCGGCTGCGGCTGCCGTCCTGGCATGGGGCGGTGGCGAAGGTGGAGATGAACGGGCGGGAGGCTGGGTGGGTGACGGCGCCGCCGTGGGAGGCGGACGTCACGGAGTTGATCCGGCGCGGGGTGAACGTGGTGGAAGTGACGGTGATCGGGACCCTGAAGAACACGCTGGGGCCGCATCATGCCGGGCCGGGGCTGGGGAGTGCCTGGCCGGGGATGTTCCAGAAGGGGCCGGAGGGCGGGGTGCCGCCCGGGGAGGATTACGCGACCGTCGCGTACGGGTTGTTCAAGCCGATGATCCTGACGCGGCAGGCCCCTCGGTGAGCCGGGGGGGCGGGGTGCGGGGGTTGTGGAGGCTTGGTCAGCCGCCGATGAGGAGTTCGGGGCGTTCGGCGTCCTGCCCGGACTTGAAGCGGGGGAAGGCCTTGAGGGAGATGGAGACCGCGATGGTGAAGTCGTCGCGGCCGCCGAAGACATTTTCGCGGAAGCGGAGGGTGAGGGCGCCGGTGAGGCTGCGGAGGTCGCGGTAGATGGTGTAGTACTGCTCCTGGAGGACGGACTCGCGGAGTTCGTAGAAGTGGGAGGTGCGGAAGCCCCAGTTTTCGGTGAAGCGGAGGTAGAGACGGGTGCCGAGGAGGTTGCCGCCGACGCCCATTTCGGGGTCATCGCGGGTGTAGCGGTGGGTGACGCCGAGGGACCATTCGCGGCCGGGCTTGAAGATGGCGGAGGTCTGGGATTCGCGGAGGGTGGCCTCGTTGGGGTTGATGCGGACCTCGGAGTTGAGGGTGAGCCAGCGGCGGGGTTTGAAGTCGGCCTCGGAGTAGATGTCGCTGAAAGAGGACTGGTTGTCGCGGGGGTCGAGGCGCCAGTCGGTGAGCAGGGCCCAGTCGAGGAGGTCCTCGACCTGGCCGTCGCGTTTGGTCTGGAGTTTGTTGCGCAGCCCGAGGCGGAGGACGTTCTGGCTGTCGACGGAGTCGATGGAGTTGTAGTCGGGGAACTGGACGGGGAGGGGGCGGAGGCTGGGGAGTTCGGTGTCGAACTGGGGAAGTTCGAGGGGGCGTGCGTTGGGTTCCGGGGTGAAGGCGTAATTGACGGACGGTTCGAGGATGTGGCGGAGGCCGGAGACGTCCCAGAACTTGTTTTCGGCGTCCTTCCAGAGGCGATGGGCCTTGAAGGAGACCTCGGCGCCGGTGTTGACGACCGCGCGGGTGCGGGCGTCGAGGGACTGCCAGCCGTCGCTGTGGGTGTCGCCGTAGTAGGTGAGGCGGCCGCCGACGCGCGGGGTGACGTTGAGCCAGCCGAAGAAGGTCTTCGGCAGGAGGAGCTGGTGGAAGGAGTCGCCGCGGAAGGCGGAGTAGTTGTTGGTGACGCCGGGTGCGGCGTATTGGTGGCGGAACCAGCCGGCGGAGTTTTCGCCCTCGTAGTAGATGGGGGATTGGCCGAGCTGCTGGCGGTGGGCGGACAGTTTGACGTCGGGGAGGCGTTCGACCGTTTCGAAGAAGTCGTTGATCTGAACGCGGGCGAGGGTGTTGAGGGTGAAGTTGGGCCAGGTCTGCTGGACCTCGAAGAAGGATTGGGGGAGGGGGTTGCGGCGGTATTCGTCCTCGAAGAAGTCGCGGACGATCCAGGCATCGGACTGTTTGCGGACGACGGCCTTGGCGGTGAGGTCGTCGCGGAGGGTGACGGAGTGATCGAAGCGGATGCGGTAGCGTTGGGGGTCGATGGGGAGGTCGGTGACCGGGTCGTTTTCGGGGTTCTGGTCGGCGATCCAGTAACCGGACAGCTGGCCTTTGCCGATGGGTTGGAGGTCGTAGTGGAGGTCGGGGCCGACGCCGAGGCCGCGGCGGGAGTAGGGGTCGATGTTGAGGGAGGCGAGGGAGTTGGTGCCCAACTCGACCTGGTAGGCGGCGCGGAGGTAGGCGCCGTAGAGGCTGCGGAAGCCCGGGGTCATGACCCAGCGCACGGGATGATCGCCGAGGCGCCGGGTGTAGTAGGGGTAGTAGAAGACCGGGGTGTCGCCGAGGTAGAGGGTGGCGTCGCGGGCGGTGACCCGGCGGTCCTCGCGGATGGTGATGGTGCGGGCGCGGATGCGGTAACCCGGGGAGGCGAGGTCGTCGGTGGTGACGAAGGCGTTGGTCAGGGCGACCACGCGGTTGGTACCGATCGGTTCGAGGGTGAGGGCGCGTTCGCCGGAGAGGAAGAGGGGGGGAGCGCCGACCTTGAAGTTTTCGGCGCTCATGGCGCCGGTGCGGAAGTTGTACCAGAGCTTATCGCCGGTCCAGGTCTGGGCGCCGCGTTCGAGGGAGACGGCGCCTTCGGCGTGGGCTTCGCCGAGGCCGGCATCGATGCGGATGCGCAGCGCGGTGAGGATGGCGTCCTGAAAGACGACGCGGACGCCGTGGGCTGCGGTGGCGGTGCCGGTCTGGGGATCCAGTTCGGCGGTGAAGTCGGGATTGACCGACTGGATTTCGATGACCTCGGCCGCGGCGGGGTCGGTGGCGGGGTCGGGTGTGGTGGGAGCGGGGAGGTTGTCGGCGGGTGGGGTCGCGGGGTTGGAGGGGGACGGGTCGGCGGGCGGGGTTTGTGGGTTTGCGGCGGCAAGGGCCGCGGTTGGCGCGCCGGTCCCGGCGACGAGCAGAGCCAGGGAGACCAGCGCGCGTACGACGTTCATGAAGCGGGGCGAGCGAAGCACATTCGTGGCTTCGCTGCCAAGGGACGACTTACTTCACCACCGGATGGAGGACGATGTTGCGGTAGTCGACCGCCTCGTGGTCGCCCTGGAGGTAGATGGGGCCCGGGCGGAACTCATCGGACCAGAGCGCGCCGCCGGTGCAGCCCAGGACCGGCTGGTTGTCGATGATCCTCACGCCGTTCAGGATCACGGTGATATGGCGGTCGACGAGGGTGATGTCGAAGGTCTGCCATTCGTTGGGGGCCTTGGACGGGTTGGACGTGGGGGTGATGCGGCTGTAGACGCCGCCGATGCCGTGGGAGTCGGGCGGGCGGTTGAAGGAATCGGCCACCTGGACCTCGTAGATGCCGCGGAGGTAGATGCCGCTGTTGCCTTTCGGGGGGACCTTGGCCTCGAGCGTGAGGCGGAAGTCCTCGAACTCGCGGTCGGTGCGGAGGTTGCCGTAATGTTTGCCGGTGGATTTGTCCGGGCGGTTGACCAGGGTGCCGTTTTCGACGTTCCAGCCGTTGGCGGCGCCGCTCTCGATCAGGCGCCAGCCGGAGAGGTCCTTGCCGTTGAAGAGGGGGATGGGGGCGCCGTACTTGACCTGGGCGAGGTCCGGGCGGGGTGGGAGCGGGGGGATGCGTTTGCCGCTGAAGTTGGCCTGGCGGATGCCTGTGCCGTTTTCGCGCGGGTTGAACTGGAGCAGTTGCAGGGTGTCGCCTTCGACGGTGGCGGCGATCAGTTCGGTGAACTGCTGGGTGCGGACGACCTTGCCGGAGGCGTCGGTGCGTTTGACCTCACGGACGCGGGTGACGTGGAGGGTGCCGTCGTGGAAGTTGACGGAGGCGACGGGGACGACGCTGCCGCCGCCCCAGAGGATGGAGCCGTCGTACCAGCCGTTTTCCTTGCGGATTTCGAGCCAGCCGGCGCCGCCGCCGGGGATGGTGAGGGCCCAGCGTCCCAGGAATTCCTCCTGGGCGAGGGCGGGCAGGGTGGGGATGGCGGCGAGGGCGGCCAGGGTGGCGAGGGCGATGGAGCGGGCCCGGTGTGGGATGGGGTTGGTGTGGGTCATCGGGGGTTGGGATGGATTGGGGGTGAGGGTGAGAGTGACGGTGTGGGTGAAGGTCTCTGGAGACGTTTGGGACGTGGGACGGGGGGGAAGTTAGGGGGGTGTTCCCGGCGACTCAAGTCCTGGTCGTGAGGCTGGCCGTGGAGCCGGGCCTGGGCTGCGGTGGAGCCGACCTAGGGCGGGCGAGGGTCGGGCGGGGGAGGGGGCGGTGTGGAGGCGGGAAAACTGGAGCGGGCGGAGGGAATCGAACCCTCGTGACCAGCTTGGAAGGCTGGAGCTTTACCACTAAGCAACGCCCGCTCCCGGGCGATGAAGCGGGGCGATAGTGGGGCCCTGGCGCTTGCGTTGTCAATTCGGGGGTCCTTAACCTTCGGGCATGCCGGACCTTCTCCTCCGCGGGGGGCGCGTCCTTGACCCGAGCCAGTCGCTGGACGGGACCCGCGACGTGCTCATCCGCGGTGATCGACTTGTGGCGCTGGGGACCGATCTTTCGGGACATCCGGAGGCACGGGGTGTGTCGGTGGTGGAGCTTGGGGGGTTGGTGGTGGCGCCGGGTCTGGTGGATTTGCATGTGCATTTCCGGGAGCCGGGGCAGACGTCGAAGGAGAACATCGAGACCGGGTCGCGGTGTGCGGCGCGGGGCGGGTTCACGGCGGTGGTGTGCATGCCGAACACGCGGCCGGCGATCGACGATGCGGCGGCGGTGGGGCTGGTGCATGCGCGGGCGGCGCGGGCGTGTGTGCGGGTGTTCGTGGCGGGGGCGATCACCAAGGACATCGCGGGTGAGGAACTGGCGCCGATCGGGTCGCTGCATCGGGCGGGGGTGGTGGCGATCACCGACGACGGGCGGTGTGTGCAGAACATGGAGGTGATGCGGCGGGCGCTCGAGTATGCGCGGATGTTCGGCTTGAAGGTGATGGATCACTGCCAGGACTACGACCTGGTGGCGGACGGGGTGGTGCACGAGGGGTATTGGAGCACGGTGCTGGGGTTGAAGGGGTGGCCGGCGGTGGGTGAGGACGCGATCGTGGCGCGGAACATTCTGCTGGCCCGGCTGACGGGGACGCCGATCCACTGCCAGCACATCAGTTCGCGGCTGAGCGTGGAGCTGCTGCGGCAGGCGCGGGCGCAGGGCGTGCCGATTTCCGGGGAGGCGTGTCCGCACCATTACACCCTGACGGACGCGGCGGTGGCGGGGGGCGAGGTGTTCTGGAGAGGGGACGGGGCGGGGCTTTACGCGGCGCGGCTGATGGCGGAGGGGGAGCGGCCGAAGTGGCCGGCGTACGACACCCATTTCAAGATGAACCCGCCGTTGAGGTCGGCGGCGGACCGGGCGGCGGTGGTGGAGGGTTTGCGGGACGGGACGCTGGACATTCTGGCGAGCGACCATGCGCCGCACTGCAACTACGAGAAGGAAGTGGAGTTCGACAGTGCGCCGTTCGGGATCCTGGGGTTGGAGACGCAGCTGGGGCTGGCGCTGACCGAGCTTTATCACGCGGGGCACCTTCCGTTGTCGCGTGTGATCGAGCTGTACAGTCTGCGGCCGGCGACGCTGCTGCCGCGGATGACGGACGAGACCGGGCGTCGGCTGGGTCGTTTGGAGGAGGGCGGGCCGGCGGACCTGACGGTGATCGATCCCGAACTCGAATGGACCTACGACGTGACGCGGACCGCGAGCAAGTCGGTGAACTCGCCGTTCCACGGATGGCGTCTCAAGGGGAAGGCGCTTGCGACGGTGTGCCGGGGCCGGGTGGTTTGGAGTGAATTGCCGGCGTTGGGAACCGGCGGCGATTAGGCGGGATCCGTCCCCGGCATTTTCCCGATTGCGGGGCTTCGGGGCGGGGGGGATGCTTCGCGTCCCACATGAAATCGCGCGTGTTTTACCTTGCCGTTGCCCTTTGGGGGGCGGCTTCGACGACCATGGCAGCCGACAAGCCCGGATACACCGACACCCCGCAGCTTCCGGGGCAGAAATGGCGGGTTCATGATGCCGATCGGCCGCAGCCGCGGACGGTGACGCCGGGATCGGCGTTCAGCCACGGGGCGACCGCGCCATCGGATGCGGTGGTGCTGTTCGACGGGACGGATCTTTCGAAGTGGACCAAGGACGGCGGCCCGGCGCCCTGGAAGGTCGAGGGCGGGTACATGGAGGTGATCGGGAAGAGCGGCAGCATCGAGACCAAGCAGAAGTTCGGCAGTTTCCAGCTGCACCTCGAGTATGCGACGCCGAACCCGCCGGTGGGGGACGGGCAGGCGCGCTGCAACAGCGGCGTGTTCCTGCACGGCATGTATGAGATCCAGGTTCTGGACTGCTACAACAACCCCACGTACGCCGACGGCACGGTGGGCTGCATCTACGGCCAGTGGCCGCCGCTGGCCAACGCCGCGAAGCCTCCGGGCCAGTGGCACAGCTACGACATCATCTTCGAGGCGCCCAAGGTCGAGAACGGCAAGGTCGTCGAGCCCGCCTACGTCACCGTCATCCTCAACGGCGTCGTGACCCAGCATCGCAAGGCGATTCTCGGCCCCGTGCGGCATCGTGAAGTCGCGGAGTACCCGGCCAACCTTCCGACCACCGGCCCCATCGGGCTGCAGGACCACGGCGATCCCGTGCGTTTCCGGAACATCTGGATCCGGCCGCTCGGCGAGTACGACAAGTCCTGACCAGGATCGCCCGGATGCCCGTATCGCCCGGACGCACCGGGTCATGCGGGAGTCGGGTGAATCCGCTTTCGGGGGGGCGCGGAGGTCGTTCGATCTCCGCGCCCCTTTGTCGTTTTCGTTTCCGACACGCCCGGTGGTGGGGGGTGCGGGTTGAGCGGTGCGTGGGGGCGATGCGCCGGGACCCGGGGCCGGCCCCGGGCCTACCGGCGGCGGCCGCCGAAGATCGAGCCCAGAACCCCGCGGAGGATCTCGCGTCCCAGGGTGTTGCCGACCGTGCGGGCGGCGCTTTTGGCGACGGTTTCGACCAGTGAATCCGGCTGGCGTCCGCGGGAGCGGGGTTGGCTGCGGGGGAGGGGGGTGGGTGAGCCGGCGGGGGCCTGGGTTTTGGTGCCGCCGCCGAAGAGGCTGGCGAGGAAGCCCCCGCCGCTGCCGGTGCCGGCGGCGTCCGCTTCGGCGGCCTGGGTGGTGGCGGCCAGCTTCTCGAACGCTGATTCACGGTCCACGACCTTTTCGTAGACCCCGGCGACGAGGGAGGAGGCGATGAGCGTGCGGCGCTGGTCGGGGGAGATGGGGCCGATCTGGCTGTGGGGTGGGCGGACGAGGGTGCGCTGGACGACGAGCGGCTGGCCCTTGGGGTCGAGGCAGGACACCAGGGCCTCGCCGACGGCGAGCTGGGTGAGGGCGGAGGCGGTGTCGATGTCGGGGTTGGGGCGGAAGGTCTCGGCGGCGGCGCGGATGGCCTTTTGGTCCTTGGGGGTGAAGGCGCGGAGGGCGTGTTGGACGCGGTTGCCGAGCTGGCCGAGGACGGTATCGGGGATGTCCTGGGGGTTTTGGGTGACGAAGAAGACAGCGACGCCCTTGGAGCGGACGAGGCGGACCACCTGTTCGACCTTGTCGAGCAGGGCGGGGGGCATGTCGTCGAAGAGGAGGTGGGCCTCGTCGAAGAAGAAGACGAGCCTCGGTTCGGGGAGGTCGCCGACCTCGGGGAGGTTTTCGAACAACTCGGAGAGGAGCCAGAGGAGGAAGGTGGCGTAGATCCTGGGGGCGAGCATCAGTTTGTCGGCGGCGAGGATGTTGATGACGCCCTGGCCGGCGGCGTTGGTCTGGAGGAGGTCGTCGAGGTTGAGGGCGGGTTCGGCGAAGAAGAGGTTGCCGCCCTGTTGTTCGAGGGTGAGGAGGCTTCGTTGGATGGCGCCGACGCTGGCGGCGGAGACGTTGCCGTAGCGGGAGGTGAAGGCCGGGGCGTTTTCGGAGACGTAGGTGAGGAGGGCGCGCAGGTCCTTGAGGTCGATGAGGAGGAGGCCGTGGTCGTCGGCGACCTTGAAGGCGATGTTGAGCACGCCGGCCTGGGTTTCGTTGAGTTGGAGGAGTCGGGCGAGGAGGAGGGGGCCCATTTCGGAGATGGTGGCGCGGACGGGGTGGCCCTGTTCGCCGAAGACATCCCAGAAGGTGACGGGGCAGCCCTCGAAGGCGAAGTCGTCGAGTTGGAGTTGGCGGAGGCGTTCCTGGATGCGGGGTTTGGGCTGTCCGGGCTGGCTGACGCCGGACAGGTCGCCTTTGACATCGGCGAGGAAGACGGGGACGCCGAGGCGGCTGAAGGATTCGGCGAGGACCTGGAGGGTGACGGTTTTTCCGGTGCCGGTGGCGCCGGCGATGAGGCCATGGCGGTTGGCCATGGATGGGAGGAGGAGGACATCGGAACCGGAGGCATCGCGGCCGACGGGGATGGGCTGGGATTGCACGGGGTGGAGTGAATCAGACCGGCGGCCTTGGCGCACCACTGGATCGGCAGGCGGCTCGGGTCGGCGCCCACGATGGAGCGGGCGTGTCGGGAGCGGTTGTGGGGAGGGGAGGGGTGGGGTGGTGGTGGGTTGCGGCGGTGGTAGGGCTGGCAACCGGGCGGCGGGATGGATTAGAAGACCGCGATGCAAGCGACGGGTCTGAAGCTGAACACGACGCAGTGGCTGATCTGCATCATTGCGGCGATCGGTTTTGCGTTCGACATCTATGAGCTTCTGATGCTGCCGCTGGTGGTGGGGCCGGCGCTTCAGGAGTTGATCGGCGTGGCGCCGGGGTCGCCGGAATTTCAGATGTGGACGAGCCGGTTGTTCTACTGGCCGGCGATCTGCGGGGGTGTGTTCGGGCTGCTGGGTGGGTACCTGACCGACCGGCTGGGGCGGAGGCGGGTGTTGACCTGGAGCATCATGGTGTACGCGCTCGGGGCGTTTTTTGCGGGGTTCAGCACCAGCGTCTGGATGCTGTTGGTGTTCCGCTGTTTTGTGTTCGTGGGCGTGTGCGTGGAGTTCGTGGCGGCGGTGGCTTGGCTGTCGGAGCTGTTTCCGGATCCGAAGCAGCGGGAGAAGGTGTTGGGTTACACGCAGGCGTTCTCCTCGTTCGGCGGCCTGCTGATCGCCTTCGCCAACGGGCTGTGCGTGCAGTATGCGTCGCAGCTTCCGAGCATCGACCTGTTCGGGTATTTCGGGGACTCGATCAAGGACCACCACGCGGCGTGGCGGTACACGCTGATGACCGGGTTGATACCTGCGTTTCCGTTGCTGGTGATCCGGCCGTTCCTGCCGGAGTCGCCCGCCTGGCAGGAGAAGCGGCGGTCGGGGACGCTGAAGCGGCCGAGTCTGGCGGAGCTGTTCCAGCCGCGATTGCGGCGCACGACCCTGGTGACCACCGCGATGTTTGCGATGGCGTACGGGGCGGCGTTCGGGGCGATCCAGCACGTGCCGCGAATCATTCCCGGGCTGGCGGAGGTGAAGTCGGCGGCCCGGGAGGCGTCGGTGAAGGCGACCGAGGGGCAGCCGGAGGACCAGAAGCGTCGGCTGGGGGCGCAGGCGTCGCGGCGTGTGGAGCAGGGCGTGGCGGCGAAGGTGACGAAGGTCCAGGAACTCGGCGGGCTGCTCGGCCGGGCGGTGATGGCGGTGATGGCGGTGTCGATGCTGCTGAAGGGCGGCATGAGTTATCGGAACCTGATGGGGTGGAGCGCCAGCGTCGCGTGGCTGCTCCTGGAGGTGCTCGCGGACTTCAAGGGGGGGGCGTTGGATCACTTCGTGCGGGTGGGGGTCGCGCTTGCGGCCGGGGCGATTGGCGCGGGGGTGCTTTTCGTGGTGATCTCCGGCTTGCAGAAGGTGCTTCGACCGACTGCCGGCAACCTGATCCGCGTGTTCCAGGTGCCGGGTCTGGTGGCCATCGCGCTCACCTTCGGCTATGCCGCGGTGACCGGGCTCGAGCCGTTGAAGATCGGCATCTTCGTGGCCGGTTTCTTCACCGTCGCGCAGTTCAGCTTCTGGGGGAATTACCTGCCGCGGGCCTACCCGTTGCACCTTCGGGGTACGGGCGAGAGCTTTGCCGCGAACATTGGCGGCCGTCTGCTCGGGACATCGTTCGCCTGGGTGACGACCTCGCTGGCGACGACGACCGATCCCGCGCAGGCGCCGGCCAAGCTGGCGATGACCGCGGCCGGGGTGGGTGTGGCGGTGTACGTGGTGGGCCTCGTGCTTTCCTTCTTCCTGCCGGAACCCGGGCAGGGCGAGGAATGATCCCGGTCCGGTCCGGGGCGTTCCGCGGGGCGGGGCTTCGTGGGCGCGCGGGGATCGTTTCGGTGGTGGCTACCGCGGGTGCGGGGTTGGCCGCACCGGCTGGCCGGGGATGGACGCAGGCATCGGGACCGGTCGAAGGCTCCAGAACAGCAGGTAGGCGAAGCCGAAGAAGGCGCCGAGGCCCCAGGGCAGCATGGTTTCGGCCGAGAGGCGGCCCAAGGGGAGATGGCGCGCCAGGTCGCTCAGGATCAGGCCCGGCTGGTGCAGGATGTCCCAGGAGTTCCAGCGCTGGAAGCGTCCGAGCCCCACGCCGAGTCCTGTCAGCACGGCGATGGCGACCACGAATCCCCAGCCGATCCAATGGCCGCGGAGCTCCGCGACCCGCCGGTGGACGATGTGCAGGGAAAGGATGCCGGAGGCGAGGCCGGCGAAGCTGAACCAGACCAGCAGGAGCAGGTGGCCCCAGGCCCACGGCGAGTGCGTCCGGCGCAGGTGGATGAAATCCGTGAGAATGTACGGTGCGTTGGGGAGGAAGAGCAGCCAGGGCACCAAGAGCGCGAGGGCGAGGGCGTTGCGTCGACGGAGGGAGGACGCGTCGACGGCCAGGGCGAAGGCGAGCGGCAGGAGGGCGAGGAACAGATTCCAGACCAGGTAGGCGTGGCGGAACTGGCGGGTCATGAGCGCGCCGCCGGCCGCGAGGGCGAACGCCCCGCCGCAGAGCGCGGCCAGGGCCAACAAGGGCCGACGGTCCTCGGCACGGATCCAGGCGGGGAACGGCATGGGCGGTGTCTCCGGTAGGTCCGGTCCGGGGGTCAGTCCGAAACCCTGGAGCGGACAACCGGAAGGGTGGCTCGTCCTGGCGCGGGCGCAAGCGGCGGCGAAGCCGGCAGGGGAGGCGTCACCGGCCCGGGAACCGCCGCGGGGCGGAGGATGGTCCAACGCGCGGACAGTTCCAGCAGCCAGCGTTCGACCTCCTGCACCGTGGTGGAAGGCGTGGAAGTCCCGGCGGTGATGCCCACCGTTTCGCCGGGCTGGAACCAGTCCTCGCGCAGCTCCGTCGCCGACGTCACCTGGTGGACCCTTGCGCCGGACTGTCGGCAGGTGTTGGCCAGTTCACGGGTGTTGTTGCTGTGGGCGCCGCCGATGACCACGACCACGTCGGCGGTGCGGGCCAGTTCCTCGGCCGCCTGCTGGCGCTGTTTGGTGGGCAGGCAGACCGTGTCGACGAACCGGACCTCGGCGTCGGGGAAACGGCGGCGGAGGCGGTCGACGAGTGCGCGCACGCGGTCGATGGGCTGGGTGGTCTGGGCCACCACCCCGAAGCGCGGGCGGGGGGCGAGGGCGTCGATGTCGGCCTCCGAGAGGACCACATCATGGGCGTGGAGGTCCTCGGTGATGCCGCGGACCTCGACGTGGTCGCGTTTGCCGACGATGACGGGGTGGAAGCCATCGCGGACGAGGGTGTGGACGGCGCGGTGGGCGAGGTGGACGAGGGGGCAGGTGGCTTCGACGACCTGGTGGCCTCGGGCGGAGACCTCGGCGATGCGGCGGTTGGAGGCGCCGTGGGCGGTGATGAGGACGGTGCGGGTGTTGACGTTGCGGAGGTCCTGTTCCAGTTGGACGCCGTGCTGGCGGAGGTCGGCGAGGACGGTTTCGTTATGGACGAGGTCGCCGAGGATGGTGACGGGCTGGGAGGCGGCCTGGCGGTGGGCGAGGTCGATGGCATCGCGGACGCCGAAGCACATGCCGAGGTGTTCGGCGCGGACGATGTGGAGGCCGTTGGAGGGGTTGGCTTTCCTTTGTGATGCAAAGTTCATAGGCGTGGCGGAGGCTGGGTTCGGGGGATTGGAAGAGGGGTCAGGGGTTGGTGGGCCGGGTCTGCTCGAGGATGCGTTCGAGCAGGCGGATGTAGTCGGCGAAGGCGCGGCGTCCGGTGGGTGTGAGGGAGTAGCTGGTGGAGGGGCGGCCGCCCTCGAGGGATTTGGTGACGGCGACGTAGCCGGCCTCGAGCAGGGTGCGGAGGTGGGTGGTGGCGTTGCCGTCGGTCATGCGGAGGGTGTCGCGGATTTCGGTGAACAGGAGGGAAGGGGAGGCGGCGAGGAGGGACATGATGGCCAGGCGGCCCTTTTCATGGATCACGCGATCCAGTTGGAGGAAGGGCTCCGGGTTCACGGGGTGGGGTTGCGGGATTCGGTGGCGGCGAGGTAGGCGCCGAAGGCGAGGTGGGAACCGCCGAAGAGGGCGCCCATGACGAGGTGGGCGAGGGCGAGGGAGGGGAGGCCGGCGGCGTGGGATCGGGTGTTGACGAAGACGAGGAGGGCGGCGCCGAGGAGGCCGAGGGCGGCGCCGAACAGCTTCATGCTGCGGCGCATGAAGAATCCGGCGCCGTGGACGGCGCAGCCGTAGAGGACGAGCCAGGAGCCTGGGAGCCACCAGGCGTGGAGGGGGTCGCGCCAGTCGGGGAAGGCGACGAGGCACCCGGCGAGGAGGCCGGCGAGGAGGGGGGGTGCCATGGCCTGGGCGACGCGGCGGGCGGGCGGGGACCAGAACGGCTCCTGGGCGTGGAGGGCCTGGCGGCGGACGATGAGGAGGCAGGCGGCGAGGGTGATGGTGGCGACGGCGAGCCAGAGGAGGGTGAAGGCCCGGGCGGAGTCGAGGTCGGCGAGCCAGCCGGCGGCGCCGGCGAGGGTGCCCAGGGTGCCGGCGGCGAGGCAGACGGGGGCCAGGGCGCGGCGGTAGAGGGCGGAACGTTCCATCAAGGTCCGGATGACCTGGAGGTTTTCGGCGGCCCAGGGGTCGTTCACGGCGTCTACTTTGTAATGCAAAGCCCGAATGTCAAGCGGTGGTCGGACCCGGTTTCGCGCCGGGCGGTGTGCGGATGGACGGGTGGTGTGCGGGGGCAGGCGGGGCGGGGTGGGCTGCGGGTGCGGGTGGTGTGATGGGTGGCGGGGTGGCCACGGGAAACCGTTTGACGGGATTTGCGCCGGGCCGGTAGGTTCCGCGCCGTGATGCGCACCTTGGCGCCCGAACTGGATCGAGTCGTCTTCCGGGTAGTTCCCGTCTGACGAGCGATCTGTGGTATCGGCAACGCCCGCAGATCGCCCGCGCTCCTGGACAGAGGGAGGCGGGCGTTTGATTTTCCGGCGGAGCCGACCGGCGGGTGAGAGCAGGTGAGATCCGTTGACCGATATGCGACACACAATCTCGGTGCTGGTGGAGAACAAGTTCGGCGTGCTCACGCGGGTGGCCGGGCTGTTCAGCGGGCGCGGCTACAACATTGATTCCCTGAACGTGGCGCCGACCCACGACGGGACGCTTTCGAGGATGACGATCGTAACGCGTGGCGACGACGCGACGGTGGATCAGATCGTCAAGCAGCTGAACAAGCTGGTCGACACCGTGAAGGTGATCGACTACGGGCAGGGCAACTACATCGACCGCGAGCTGGTGCTGGTGAAGGTGAAGGCCGAGCCGCAGAACCGGGCGGAGATCTGCCAGATGGCGGAGCTTTTCCGGGCGAAGGTGGTGGATGTGCAGCCTGACAGCCTGACGATCGAGATCACCGGCGGCGAATCGAAGATCGAGAAGTTCATCGAGCTGATGGGGGGATTCGGGGTGCTGGACCTCACGCGGACGGGCCAGGTGGCTCTTCCCCGGGCGTAGGGGCCTGCGCGGACGAAGCGAAGCGGGTGACGGACGACCGATATCGTACGACACGAGACGAGACGACAAAGATCAGACCAGACCAGACAACGCACACAGAAAGCAATCCATGCCAGTCAAGATCTACACCGAGAAGGACGCCGACCTGGGCGTGTTGAAGGGGAAGACCCTGGCCGTTCTGGGGTTCGGTTCGCAGGGTCATGCCCATGCGCTGAACCTCAAGGAGAGCGGCCTGAAGGTCATCATCGGGCTCTACGAGGGCAGCAAGTCGATCGCCGTCGCCCGTGAGATGGGGTTCGAGGTGTTCCCGACCGCCGAGGCGGTGGCGAAGGCCGACGTGATCATGGTGGCACTGCCGGACACCAAGCAGGCGGCGGCGTACGAGAAGGACATTGCGCCGAACCTGTCGAAGGGGAAGACGCTGCTGTTCAGCCACGGGTTTTCGATCCACTTCAAGACGATCGTTCCGCCGAAGGACGTTGACGTGATCCTGGTGGCGCCGAAGGGGCCGGGGCACATCGTTCGGCGGCAGTATCTCGAGGGCAAGGGCGTGCCGGCGCTGATCGCCGTGTATCAGAACCCGAGCAAGAAGGCCAAGAAGGTGGCGCTGGCGTGGGCCAAGGGCATTGGCGGCGCGCGGGCCGGGGTGCTGGAGACGACCTTCAAGGAGGAGACCGAGACCGACCTGTTCGGCGAGCAGACCGTGCTCTGCGGCGGGTGCAGCGCGCTGGTCCAGGCCGGGTTCGAGACCCTGGTCGAGGCCGGGTACTCGCCCGAGATGGCCTACTTCGAATGCCTGCACGAGCTGAAGCTCATCGTCGACCTGATGAACGAGTCGGGCATCAGCGGCATGCGGTTCTCGGTGTCGGAGACCGCGAAGTGGGGCGACATCAGCGTCGGCCCGAAGATCATCGACGCCTCGGTGAAGAAGCGGATGAAGGCGGCCCTGAAGGACATCCAGACCGGCAGGTTCGCGAAGGACTGGGTCAAGGAGTACGAGGGCGGCTACAAGCGGTACAAGAAGCTGCTCGCCGACGGCGAGAAGCACCCGATCGAGAAGGTCGGCGCCAAGCTCCGCGGGCTCATGCCGTGGATGAAGAAGCGCCAGACCAAGGGTGTTCAGGCGGCGTACTGAATGACGACGGATCCCCGGCTGCGGGGATGACGGCACGCCGGGGCAGCCCGGATTTCCGAACGACGGCCGCCGGTTTCCGGCGGCCGTTTCCGTGTCCGGCCCTCGGGCGTCGTGACATGGCGGGCGGATTGCGGTTCCCTTGGGGCCTTTCGGAGCATGGCGATGGACTACAAGACGACATTGAACCTGCCGCGGACGGACTTCGCGATGAAGGCCGACCTGGTGGTGCGCGAACCCGAGCGGCTGGCACGGTGGCAGTCGGCGCGGCTGTACGAGGAGATCCAGGCCCGCCGGGCCGGGGCGCCGATGTTCGTGCTGCACGACGGTCCGCCGTTTGCGAACGGGGACGTGCATGTGGGCACCGCGCTCAACAAGATCCTGAAGGACATCGTCATCAAGTCGCGCAGCCTGCGCGGCCTGCGGGCCCCCTATGTGCCGGGCTGGGACTGCCACGGGCTGCCGATCGAGTTCAAGGTGGGCCAGGAGATGAGGAAGGCCGGGGATGTCACCGCGGATCCCGCGGCCATCCGGAAGGCGTGCGACGCGTATGCCCGGCGCTACATCGACCTTCAGCGCGAGCAGTTCAAGCGGCTCGGGGTGCTGGGGGACTGGGACAACCCGTACCTCACGCTGAACCGGGAGTACGAGGCCGAGGAGCTGCGGTTGTTCGCGCGCATCGTGGAGCGCGGTTTCGTCTACCGCGGGAAGAAGCCGGTCTATTGGAGCATTCCCTGCCGGACCGCGCTGGCGGAGGCGGAGGTCGAGTATCAGGACCACGTCAGCCAGAGCGTCTATGTGAAGTTCCCGCTGGTCGGGCAGCCGCGGACGTACGTGCTCATCTGGACGACCACGCCGTGGACGCTCCCGGCGAACCTGGCGGTGGCGTATCATTCGCAGTTCTTCTACTCGCAGGTGCTGGTCGGCGAGGAGACGTACATCGTCTCGACGATGCTTCTGGACTCGGTGGCGAAGAAGGCGGGCTGGGAGAACTACCAGATCCTGCGCAGCCTCGACGGCTCGATGCTGGCCGGCGCGGAGTACCGGCATCCGTTCTGCGAGCGGACCGGGCGTTTCCTGGCTGGGGACGCATTTGTGACGAACGACACCGGCACCGGTTTCGTGCACATCGCGCCGGGGCATGGTGCGGACGACTACCAGCTCGGCCGGGCGAACGGGCTGCCGATCTATTCGCCGGTGGACGACGACGGGCGGCTGGCGCCGACGGCCGATCTGCCGGCCGAGCAGCAGATGCCCGCCGAACTGGTGGGCAAGTCGATCCTGGAGAAGCACGGCAAGAGCGACGCCAACGAGGCGGTGCTGCACGAGCTCCGGGTGCGCGGGATGCTCGTGCATCAGGAGAACTACCATCACAGCTATCCGCACTGCTGGCGGAGCAAGTCCCCGATCATCTTCCGGGCGATGGACCAGTGGTTCATCCGGGTGGACCATGAGGTTGGCGCCGCCGCGGGGGACACCTTCCGGGCGCGGGCGCTGGAGCAGATCGACCGGGTGAAGTGGATTCCGGACTGGGGCGTGAACCGGATCAAGGGCGCGGTTTCGTCGCGGCCCGACTGGTGCATTTCGCGGCAGCGTTCCTGGGGCGTGCCGATCCCCGCCTTCTACGGGGCCGAGGGGGAGGCCATCCTCGACCCGCGGGTCGTTCGGGCGGCGGCCGACCTGTTCGAGAAGCACGGGTCGAACATCTGGTTCGAGCGTCCGGCGGAGGAACTCTGGCGCCTGCTTCGTCCGGCGGACTGGAGCGGTCCGGAGGCGGTGACCAAGTCGTCGGACACCCTGGACGTGTGGATCGACTCCGGGTCGTCGTCGGCCGCGGTGATCGCGCGGCGTCCGGAGCTGCGGGGTTCGGAGGATGCGCCGTTCCAGTGCGACCTTTACCTGGAGGGGAGCGACCAGCACCGGGGCTGGTTCCAGTCGTCGCTCCTGCTTTCGCTGGCGGGGCAGGGGGCGGCGCCGTACCGGACGGTTTTGACCCACGGGTTCATGGTGGACGCGGACCGTGAGAAGATCTCGAAGAGCAAGCAGGGGCAGGGCGGGTATCAGAAGCCGCAGACGGCGGAGCGGTACGTGAAGGAATACGGGGCGGACGTGTTGCGGCTCTGGGTGGCCTCGCAGGATTTCCGGAACGACATCGTGGTGAGCGAGGAGCGGCTGCAGAAGGTGGGGGAGACGTACCGGGTAATCCGGAACGCGCTGCGGTACCAGCTCTCGAACCTGTACGACTTCGATCCTGCGCGGGACGCGGTGCCGGACGATGGGCTGACGGGTCTGGACCGGTGGATCCTGGGGATGTTCGCGGAGCTGGAGGCGGAGTGTGCCCGGGCGTACGAGGCCTGCGAGTTTCACGTGGTGTATCAGCGGGTCGCGCAGTTCGCGGCGGTGCAGTTGAGCGCGGTGTACCACGACGTGGTGAAGGATCGGTTGTACACGGACGGCGCGGGGTCGCCGAGGCGGCGTTCGACGCAGACGGCGTTGCATCGTCTGGTGACCGGGCTTTGCCAGGTCCTGTCGCCGATCCTGGCGTTCACCGCCGACGAGGCCTGGGAGCACCTGCCGGGGCGGTCGGCGTGGTCGGTACATCTCACCGACTGGCGGCCGCGGGAGTTCGCGTTGGGCGACGCGGAGAAGGCGGGGTGGGACTGGCTGCTGGCGGTGCGTGAGCGGGTGTTGCCGGAGCTGGAGAAGGCTCGGCAGGGGCGGGTGATCGGGAAGGCCCTGGAGGCGCGGGTGCGCCTGGGGGTTGGCGGGCTGCCGGAGGGGTTGCCGTCGGACTGGCAGGGGACGCTTCGCGAGTTGTTGAACGTTTCACAACTCGAGGTCGAGGTGACCCCGGGCGGGGGTGGGTTCGGTGGGGAGGTGAAGGTTGAGGTGGCGCATGCGGAGGGGACGAAGTGCGAGCGCTGCTGGCATTGGGAGGGCGACGTCGGGGTGCATGCCGCGCATCCCACGCTGTGCGGGCGATGCGTGGGGGCGGTGGCGACGGTTGCGGGATGAGGCGAAGGGCCGTGCGGCGCGGCGGGGCGGGCGCGGAGGCGCGTCGTGCGGAGGACAGGTCAGGGGGGCGGGGGCGCGGACCGGGCGGGGCCGGGTTGGGGTGAATCCGGCGGGGGCGGGGTGGCCTGGGGGAGGTCCTGGGGTGGGGGTGGCGGACCTGGGAAGCGGGGACCGCGGCGGTGGGATTCGCCCGGGGCGTTGGTGCCCTGGCCTCGGGGGCCGCGGCGTTCGCGGAACTTCTTGGACTGCTCCTCGAAGCGGGTGCGTTGTTCGGGGTTCAGTTCGGCCTTGATGCGTTCGGTGACCCGCTTCATTTCCTCGTGCATCTGGGGTTGGACGGTGTCCCAGAGCTGGCGGGTGCGTTTGCTGCCCTCCTGGAGGATGAGATCGATGCGGTTGGCCTGGTCTTCGGACAACTCGAGGTCGCGTTTGAGGCGGCCGAGGAAGTCGAACCGTCGGTCCATCATGGGGGGAGGACCGCCGGGTTCGCGGGTGCGCTGGCCGGGTTGGGTGGCGTTGCGGTAGGTGCGGTAGCCGAGGGCGCCGGTGGCGGCGCCGGTGGCGAAGATGAGGGCGGCTGCGAGGATGACCTGCCAGTGCTTCACGGGGCGTCGGCGGTGGTGACGTCGAGGTCGGCGATGAGCACGGCGTTCAACTGGCTTCCAAGGTCTTCGGAGGAAGTCGGTTGGACGACGAAGGAACCGATGCACGCCATGAGCATCAGGGCGAAGCAGGGTGCGACGGCCCGCCAGAGCAGGGTGCCCCATGCGGCCCAGGCGTCAGGGGCCGGGCGCGATCGGAGCCGCGCCATGATGCGCTTTTCAAACGCGTAGGGGACGTGGTCCGACGGCGTGCGGGCGCGGGCGCTGGCGATCAGTTTTTGACGGAGGGGTTCGAGGTTCATGGCTCCGGCCAAGGGGTAGACGGTGGGGATGGATCGGGGGGTTACAAGTACTTTTCCGGTTTCAGGCGGGCCATGGCGCGGCGCATGGCGGCGCGGGCGCGGAAGGCGCGGACCTTGATGAGGGGGATCGACCAGCCGGTGAGTTCATGGATCTCCTTGACCGAGCGTTCCTCGATTTCGAGCAACTGGATGACCAGGCGGAACTCCGGGGAGAGGGTGTCGAGCAGCCGCTGGACGAGGCTGCGGGCGGCCTCGGCGTGTTCGCTGGCGGATTCGGGTTCGGTCCTGTGGCGTTCGAGCCAGTCCTCCTCCTCGTGGGTGATGTCGGTGAAGTTGGATTCGCGGGTGCGCTGGTGGGCGCGGAGGAAGTCGTAGCAGGTGCGGATGGTGACCCGCATGAGCCAGTGCTCGAAGGGGGCCTCGAAGCGGAAGCCCGGGAGCCGTTCGAAGGTCTTGAGGAAGACCTCCTGGACGATGTCCTGGACCTCGTCCTCGCGGCGGGCGTAGCGGCGGGCGGTGGCGAAGACGCGGGGTTGGTGGCGTCGGATCAGTTCCTCGAAGCACTCGGTTTCGCCGGCGAGGACGCGTCGGACGAGGGTGTGGTCGGGGGTTCCCTCGGGGGGGATGGGGGCGGGTGGCGGCCCTGGGGCGGGGGATGGAGGGACCGTGGACACGGAGGTCGGCGGCGGGTCGGTGAGCGTGGGAGTGGGGGCGGCCGTGCCTGGGGCGGGCATCGGGGTGATGGCGCGGGTGGGTATGCGGGTGCGGGTGGAGGGTTGTGGGCGGGAGCGGATCAGATTTCGAGTTGTTTTTCGAACTTGGTGAGGTTGCGGGGGGCGTTTCGGGTGACGAGGACGACGTCCTCGAGGCGGACGCCGCCGACCTCGGGATAGTAGAGGCCGGGTTCGACGGTGACGACATTGCCGGTGCGGAGGGTGTCGGATGAGCGGCGGTTGAGGCGGGGGGGTTCGTGGACTTCGAGGCCGACGCCGTGGCCTGTGGCGTGGAAGAAGCCGTGCATGCGGCCGTTGCGGCGCGAGGTCTTGAAGCCGGAGGCGGCGAGGGATTCCTCGGTGGCGCGGTGGACGTCGGCGCCGCGGGCGCCTGGGCGGAGGTGTTGGAAGGCGGCGGCCTGGGCGCGGACGACGGCGTCGTACATGGACCGGGTGAAGTCGCTGGCGCGGCCGCGGACGACGGTGCGGGTGACATCGCCGAAGTAGCCGGTGCGTTGGGATCTGGGGAAGATGTCGATGACGATGGGTTCGTCGGCGCGGAGTTCGCCCTGGCCGCGCTGGTGGGGGTCGCTGGCCTGACGGCCGCCGGCGACGATGGTGTGGGTGGTGTTGCCGCCGGCCTGGAGGATGGCGGTGTCGATGATGGCTCGGAGGCGTTCGGCGGTGAGGGGGGATTGGCTGAGCATGAGGCGCCGGTCTTTTCCGATGCGGGTGCGGCGGAGGGCGTGGATGCCTTCGGAGAGGCCGACCTCGGCCATGAGGAGTGCGGCGCTGATTTTTTTCACCTCGTCGCTGGTCTTGATGGCGCGTTCGGGGAAGAAGGCGCCGTCGCGGAGGCGGACCTTGATGCGATGGCGGCGGAGGGCCTTGGCGAGGCCGAGGGGGAAGCTTTCGGGGACGGTGACGCGTTTGATGCGTTGTTCGCGGAGGATGGTTTGGAGGACGTCGGAGAGGCCGGGGAAGTCGCCGTTGTTTTCCCGTTCGTGGCGTCGTTCGTAGCGGGAGTAGGAGAGCACGCGGCAGTGCGTGGCCTCGCGCCGGACGCGGTCGTACTCGATGTCACTGACGACGACGAACGGCCGGCTCCTGGAGGTGAACCAGATGAAGGGGTCCGGAATGAAGGTGCCCACCGCGTACAGCATGTCGGCGTTCCGCTCGCTGTCGGCCACGATCAGGAGGTTTTCCTTGGGCACGAGGCCGAAGCTAGGAATCCGCGGGAGGGCAGGCAAGCGTGGGTAATTGACAGGTGAACCGGGGAGGGGGGTGGGCGGTGTGGCGGGCTGATGGCCTGTGCAAGCCGCCGTCAAACTGTGGCAAGCCGGAAGAAGCCGGGCGGGGTGGTGGGGGGCAGGCTGTGTGGGGAAGCGAAGTGAAGTGAACTGAACTGAACTGAACCCGGGTTGAATCGAAGTGATTGAAGGATGAGGGCCCCCGCATTCGCCGAGGCCGCCGCGTGGCAATCCATCGGCGAGGGTTGGCGTCCATTGTATGGAGGCTATGAAGCGTCGGGGTTCAGTTTCGAGCTTCACGATTTCTCGACGTTTGCGGTGCTGGACTGGGGGCGGAGTTTTCATCCCGGAGGACTGGAAGCCTGCCTGAATCTGGAGGGCATCGGGACGATCGAGGGGCCGGACGGGGTGGTGGAGCTGCAGCCGGCGACGGTTTGTTTCTATTACCACGGGACGCCTCCGCTGGTGGCGCGGCGGCTGCCGGGGATCCGGCACCGTTTTGTGACGGTGGAGTTCTCGGTGGAGTGCCTGAAGCGGGAGTTCGGGTCGAAGGCGGCGTTCCTTCATCCCCTGGTGCGGGATGTGGTGAAGGGGGCTGGTGGTGGTTCGAAGGTGAGCGTGGCGGAGCCGATCGCGACGTCGGTGTTGTCGCTGGTGGAGACGTTGCCGCACTGCCCGGTGTTTTCGCAGGCGCGGGAGGTCTGGTTCCGGAGCAAGGCGTTGGAGTTCGCCTCGCATTTGTTTTTCCGGCCGGCGGAGGGCGAGTTGTTCTGCACGCGGGCGCAGCGGTTGGGGCGGGAGCGGGTGGAGCGGGCGAAGAGGCTGTTGCGGGAGCGGATGCAGGAGCCGCCGTCGCTGGAGGAGCTGGGACGGCTGGTGGGCTGCAGTCCCTTCTACCTCAGCCGGCTGTTCTCGCAGGGGACAGGCATGACGCTGCAGCAGTATCTGAGGCGGATCCGGCTTGAGCGGGCGGCGGAGTTGCTGCGGACCGGGCGGTGCAACGTGACGGAGGCGGCGATGGAAGTGGGGTACAACAGCCTGAGCCATTTCAGCACGGCGTTCCGGGAGATGTTCGGCTGTTGTCCGGGGTTGTACCCGGTGCGGACGCCGGTGCAGGGGGCGCGGGTGGCCGGGGGCGGCGCGGGCGCGAGCGGCGGTGTTGCGCCGGGAGTCACGCCGCCTTCGGCGTCGGTGGGGACGCCGAAGGCGGCGGAGTGAGGGGCCCGGTGGTCCGGGCGGGTTGGAGGGACCGCCGGGCCGGGTATGGGTGCGGTTGCGTGCGGGGGGGTCAGGGTTGGAACAGCGCGAAGAACTGGGCGCCGTTGGTGACGGGGAGGGTGACGGTGCGTCGGCCGTTGGCGACGGTGGGTTGGCTGGCGACGGCCTGCCAGTTGCCGGATGCGAGGGAGGAGGTGGTGCGGAGGACCAGGTTTTCGGTGCCGGTTTCCGGCCAGGACACCACGAGGTTGGCGGCGTTGCCGCGCGCGACGGTGAGGTCGACACGGGTGGGGGTGGTGTCGGGCAGGCCGGCCATGTAGCGGACGGCGTTGAGGAACATGCGTGCGCCGTCGCTGTCGAGGTCGTAGATCCCGGCGCCGTCGGCGGCGATGCCCTGTTCGCGGCTCCCGGTGAGGAAGACCAGTTGAGCGGCGGCGGTGACGTCAGCGGAGGCGTTGCCCATGGTGATGCCCTTGGGGAACTCGGCCACGACGATGCCGCCGGAAGTGGGATCGGTGGAGGTGGCCACGGTGGCGAGGATCGTGGCGCCGGCGATGACGGGGCTGGTGTTGATGGAGATGCCCCGTTGGACGGTGTTGTTGAAGGAGATGAGGTGGGCGTAGTCGTTGGCCATGATGCCGGAGCCGTCGAGGGGGATGCCGGCGAAGATCCGGTGGCTGGGTTGGAGGGCGCGGAGGCGGATGGTGCCGGTGGAATCGGGGAGGGTTTCGCCGGTGACGTGGCCGAGGCGACTGGCGCGGATGGCGTAGCCGCCGAGGTGGATGGTGGGCACCTGGAGGGCGTGCCAGAGGGCGGTGCTGTCAGCGGTCTGGAAATTGCCGCTGGGGTTGGAGCGGCTGACGATGACCAGGTCGTGTTCCTCGAGCGCGGCGAGGTCGGGGGTCGGGGTGGTGAGGAAGCGGGTGACGGTGTGGCCGGCGGCAGTGAGGAGCCGTGTGTAATCAACGTCGGGAGCGGTGGTGAAGCCGGCGTTGACGGCGTTGGCGGAGGGGATGTCATCGGCCTCATGGAAGCTGACCCAGGCGATTTTCGCGCCGGCCTGGGTGGGTGGGACGTACCGGGTGGTGAACGCGTAGGATTCGGAGCGTGTGCGCGAGGCGGAGTCGGTGTAGGCGAGGGTGACGGAGTAGGGGGTATCGCCGGCGAGGTTCTGGGCGCTCTTGTAGGAGACGGTGGTTCGGCCGGCGTTCTGGGAGATTTGCGGTGTGACGGCCTGGCCGTTGAGGGTCAGCTGGATGCTGTTCTGCGTGACCGAGGCGCCGGCGGTGTCCTGGAGAACGATGGTCACCGGTGCGGCGGGGTCGACGTTGCGTTCGCCGGGGGCCGGGGTGAGGGAGGCAATGTAGGGGCGATCGGGGAGGTTGATCTGGCGCCAGGCGCGGACGGCGGCGGGATTGGAGCGGTGGTTGATGAGGATCTTCTCGTCGGTGAGGGGGTTGGACATGAACCACTCGACGTTTCCTTCGCCGTCGCCTTGGTAATACAGGAGGCGGAAGGGGTAGAGGCCGGCCTCGGCGATCTCGAATTGGAAGAGCGAATCGGTGGCGCCGCGTCCGCCGTCGAACCGGCCGGGGGTGGAGGCGAACACGTCCCGGGGATGGAACCCGGTGGAGACCACGAAGCCATCGTCGCTGTTGACGCCCATGCGGTAGCGGCCGGGGGACAGTTCGAGGTAGGTGGTGAACTCGACGACGCAGTTGATGGTGTGGGCGAGGCCGGGGATGGGGGCGTCGGGGAAGGCGGGAGCCTGGAAGCTGCCGCGTTCGAGGGATTGGTCGGCCTGAACGCTCCAGTTGATGATGTCGACGTTGTAGGCGCCGTCCGGGTTGTCGGTGCTTGGGGTGGCGAGGTTGGGATAGGGCTCGCCGGTATCGGGGTCGATGAGGGTGCCGGCGATCTGGGATTCGGCGCGGTCGGCGGAGTTGGCGAGGACAGGGGCGTCGTAGCCCTGGGCGATGCGGGCGCGGAAGCCCTGGGCGGAGGCGACGGCGGCGGAGACGGGGTAGGCTGAGGAGGCGGGCAGGGTGACGGGGGCGAGGGTGTCGAAGGTCAGGTTGACCACGGATTCCCGGGCGATGGCGTCGCGGACTCGGATCACGGCGGCGTATTGGGTGTCGGGGGTGAGGCCGGAGTAGGTCACCTGACGGTCCTGGGGAGTGCCGGTGACGGTGAGGGCGGCGGTGACGTCGGTGCCGTTGAGGGTGAGGGAGATGCCGCCGTCGGGGATGCCACCGGGAAGCCCGCTGGTGGCACGGAAGCGGAGGCCGCGGGGGGCGTAGTGGCGGGAGGCGCCGTCGGCGGGGTCGAATTGGGAGGCGATGGGGGGCGGGTCGCTGACGGGGACGCCGGTGATGTGGCTGACGGCATTGAGGAAGAGGCGGACGCCGTCCTGGCCGAGGTCGAAGATGCCGGCGCCTTCGGAGGTGATGGTTTGTTCGCGGCTGCCGGTGAGGAAGACGAGGCGTTTGCCGCCGGCGACATCGGCGGAGGCGTTGCCCATGGTGGTGCCGGCGGGGTATTCGGCGATGATCATGCCGCCGAAGGCGGGATCGGTGTCGGAGCCGACGGTGGCGATGACGGTGGCTTCGCCGACGACATCGCTGGTGTTGACGGAGATGCCGCGCTGGACGGTGCCGTTGTGGGTGACCAGGTCCGCGAAGGGGTTGACCATGGTGTTGTTGGCGTCGAGGGGGACGTCGGTGAAGATGGGGTGAGCGGGGTTGTTGGCGGTGAGGCGGATGGGGCCGGCGGTGTCGGGGATGGTGTCGCCGAAGGTGTAGCCGAGCCGGCTACCGCGGAGGATGTAGCCGCCGAGGACCATGACCGGTTTGGTCAGGCCGTTCCAGAGGGCGGTGCTTTCCGGGGTTTGATAGTGGCCGCTGGGGACCGAGCGGCTGATGACCACGAGGTCGAAGGTGTTCAGTTGGGTGACGTCCGGAGTGGCCGTGGAGACGAAGCGGGTGACCGTGTGGCCTGCCGAGCGCAGGAGCGCGGTGTAGGCGACATCGGGCGCCTGGGTGAAGCCCGCGCCTGCGGCGGCGGTGGACGGCGTGTTGTCCGCGGCGTGAAAACTCACCCAGGCGATGTTCGCGCCTGCTGCGTGGGCGCGAATGCCGGTTGCGAGCGATGTCAGGGTGAGCAGGGCCGCAAGAGCCCAGATTCGGGTAACGAAGCGGGACATGGTTGTCTTGGTTGGGGTGTTCTTGGGACGGCGGAAAAATTGGTTCGGAATTGGAACATGGCAAGGCATTTGATCATGGCGTTTCATGGTATGCATGCGCCGGCTGCATGGCGGCGCGGGTGTCGTCGAGGGAGGTTGCAGACGGGCCGGGGAATGGGCAGTTGGCCGCGAGGGGTCGGGTTGGCGAGGTGCAGGGTCTGAACCGGGAACAGGGTCCCATCGAGATTTCAGACCGGCTTCGAGGAGGAATGGGCTTGGATTCGCGGGACATAGCCTTTACTGACGGGCACCCATGAATCCCGCACCGACATCCGGGTCGTCGCCATGGTGGCGTGCGTTGACGCCCTACCATTGGTTTGTGTTTTCGATGGCGAGCCTGGCCTGGTTGTTTGATTGCCTGGATCAGCAGCTTTTCATTCTGGCCCGGCCGGCGGCGATGAAGGCGCTGTTGCCGGCGGGCATGGACGCGAACGAGTACGGGGGTTATGCGACGGCGATTTTCGTGGCGGGTTGGGCGACGGGCGGATTGATCTTCGGGGCGGTGGGCGACCGGATCGGGCGGGCGCGGACGTTGACGCTGACCGTGCTGATGTATTCGGTGTTCACCGGGTTGTCGGCGTTGTCGACGGGGTGGGTGGATTTCGCGGTTTATCGGTTTGTGACGGGGCTTGGGGTTGGCGGGGTGTTCGGGTTGGCGGTTGCGCTGATTGCGGACGCGCTTCCGAACGAATCGCGGACCGGCGCGTTGGGGATGCTGCAGGCGTTGTCGGCGGTGGGGAATGTGACCGCGGGTCTGATCAGCATGGGCGTGGGGCAATTGGTGGCGACGAACAAGCTGTCGGCCGACTGGTCGTGGAAGCTGATGTTCCTCATTGGCGCGATCCCGGCCTTTCTTTGCGTGTTTCTGCAATGGCGGCTGAAGGAGCCCGAGAAATGGGTGAAGGCCCGGGAGGAAGGCAGGCGGACGGGGGTGGCCTTCGGGTCGTATTCGTCGTTGTTCGGGGAAGCCCGGTGGCGGAAGCCGGCCTTGTTCGGGATGATGTTGTGTGTGGCGGGGGTGATCGGGTTGTGGGGCATCGGTTTCTTCGCCCCGGAACTGGTGGGGCCGGTGATCGAGCGGTCGTTGCGCGAACAGAACCTTCCGCCGGAGCAGATCGCCGGAGCGCGCGGCATCTGGATCGGGATCAATTCGATCGTCTTCAACATCGGCGCCTTCATCGGGATGCTGGTGATGACCCGGTTGACCCAGACCCTGGGACGGCGTCGGGCATTCGTGATCGGGTTCCTGGCCGCGATGTTCGCGACCGCGGGCTACTTCCAGTTCTTCAACGGGAAGAGCGACATCTGGATGAGCGGGATCATGGGGGCGTGCCAGTTGGCGCTCTTCGCCGGGTTCGCGATCTACCTGCCGGAATTGTTCCCCCTGCGCCTCAGAAGCACGGGCACGAGCTTCTGCTACAACGTGGGCCGGTTCCTCGCCGCCAGCGGGCCGTTCACCCTGGGAAAACTGCAGGCGACGCTGAAGGCGGGTGCCACCACGCCGGATGCGAAGATCGAGGCCTTCCGTAACGCGGCCACTTACATGAGCGCGATCTTCCTCGTGGGCCTCGTGGCCCTGATCTTCCTGCCCGAGACCAAGGGCAAACCCTTGCCCGAGGACTGAACCTTAGCGTCCCTGGACAGGCCGGGAACGCGGGCCCGAAGCGCCGGAGCCGGCGAGTCCCGTCGGTGCGGGCACGGATTCCGGGACGCAGGCGACGCGGGATCAGCGCGAGCAGGCCTCGACGAAGGCCTTGAAGAGCCGGGCATGAACCGGGTGCCGGTCCCACAGGCGTTCGGGGTGAAACTGCACCGACAACAGGAAGGGAAGCACGCTGTGGTCGGGATGCGCTTCCAGGGCTTCCACGATGCCGTCCGGGCTGCGGGCCGCGATCCTCAGCGCCGGGGCGATCCGACCCACCGCCTGATGATGGGTGCTGTTGACCCCGAAACGATCCGCCTGAACCAGCCCGGCAAGGGTCGAGCCCGGTTCCGGGAGCACGTCATGCACCGTCTGGAAGCGCTCCGGTTGCCGGTTGTGATCCAGCGCTGCGGGGCACTGCCGGGGGATGTCGGCGATCAAATCCCCGCCAAGCGCCACGTTGAGAATCTGTTGTCCACGGCAGATACCCAGCAGCGGGCGTGATTGACGGAAGGTCTCGTCGACCAGAAGCAGTTCGAAGAGGTCGCGATCCCCCTCGGCGGGCACTACGGTTGCCGCGATGTCCGGGGGGAGCGACGCCCCATACAACTCCGGTTTCACGTCCTCGCCCCCCGAAAGGAGTACGCCATCCGAGCGTCGGACAGCTTCCCGGACGGTGGCCTGGTCGCGGGTGCAGGCCAGCACCAGGGGTAGCCCGCCCGCGGCGAACACGGCGTCCGAGTACCGCTGGGAAAGGCTGATCGCGGCATCGGGAAACTCCGAGCCCTCGCGTTCGGTGTGGGCGGAGACGAGGATGATGGGGCGTGGTCTCGACATGATGGATCCGGTCCTGCCGCCGGAAGCCTGTTCGGATCGAGCGTCCGAGGCGACCCCGGAGATGGCCGTGGGGAATGCGGCTCCGGAGTGCCGGTGAGCCGTGGGATTGGGCTGGGCGCGTCTCGGCCGTGCGGGGTGCGGGTTCGGGGAGGAGTGGGGTGGGGTCCGTCGGTGATCTGGGCAGGTCGGATTGGGGTTAACGATTTGCGATTAAGCCGGTTGTGATGGTTGTCGGCCGCATCTGCCCCCGATACGGGGACAGGTTCCTCATGGGGGGGTGGTCCTGGATGAGCCGGATCGGGGGATGGGTGTTCTATCGGGACCCTGTTGGCCCAGCGGCGGTCCCATAGGGGGACAGGTTCCTGATGGGGGTGGATACGGCCGCTTGCCTTGGGGGTGGGGGGTGGTCGTTAATCGGCGGCGTGCGTTGGCGGAAAGTGGCGATCATTGGCGTCGGGCTCCTGGGCGGTTCCCTGGGCATGGCGCTTCGTCGGCGAGGTTTGGCGGGGGAAGTGTTCGGGGTCGTGCGGCGGGCGGAGACGGGGGTGGAAGCGGTGGACGTCGGCGCGGTGGACCGGGCGGACACGGTGTTGCGGGAAGGGGTCAGGGGCGCGGACCTGGTGGTGTTATGTACGCCGGTGGCGCGGATGGGTGCTTTGGCCCGGGAATTGGCGCCGTTCTTGATGCCCGGAGCCTGCGTTACCGATGTCGGATCGGTGAAACGGACGGTGGTCATGGACGCCGAGGGCCCGATTGGTGCGGCCGGCGGCTTTTTCGTGGGGAGCCATCCGATGGCTGGGTCGGAAAAGACGGGGGTGAAGGCGGCGCGGGAGGACCTGTTTTGCGGCGCGGTTTCGGTGGTGACTCCGACGGAAGACAGTGTGGCTGAAGCGGTTGGGCGTGTGCGTGGTCTATGGGAGTCGGTGGGGGCGCGGGTGCTGACCATGACGCCGGCGCATCATGACGACATGGTGAGTCGCAGCAGCCATCTGGTGCACCTGGTGGCGGCGGGGTTGGCGCGGTTTGTGTTGTCGCCGGAGCATCCATCCGAGCAGGCGTGGCTGTGTGCGGCGGGTTTTCGGGACACGACACGGGTGGCGTCGGGGTCGCCGGAGATGTGGCGTGACATTGCGCTGGGGAACCGGGAGGCGATTCTCAGCGCCATGACGGGTATGGAGCGTTCGTTGAAGGAGTTGCGTGGGCTGTTGGAGGCCCGGAACGGTCCGGGTCTGGAGGCGTTTCTGCGGTCGGCGAAGGAGCGCCGGGACGCCTGGCACGGGCACGGGAATGGAGGAAAGACCTCGCCCGAGTAGGCGGGGCGCAGCGAGAATCCGGGTGGCGCGACTCCGGAAGGGGAACGCAGGAACAGAGGAACGGACCAAAGAACCTTCAACGCACGTGGGTTTACCATCGCTGATTGAGATCGAGCCGTTGGGAGCGGTTCCGGAGGCGCGGATTGCGGTGCCGGGGTCGAAGAGCATTACGAATCGGGCGTTGGTGTTGGCGGCGTTGGGGCGGGGGCGGACGACGCTGCGGGGGGCGCTTTGGAGTGAGGATACGCAGGCGATGGCGGAGTGCCTGGTGCGATTGGGGTTTGAGGTGGAGGTGGGTGTGGATCCAGAGGAGAGCGGGAACCGGACGATCGCGGTGGTGGGGCGTGGGGGTGAGGTGCCCGGGGGAGGAACCCCGGAGGCGCCGTTGGAGCTTTTCGTGGGGAATGCGGGGACCGCGGCGCGGTTTTTGTCGGCGCTCGTCTGTTTGGGGCGAGGGGTTTGCCGGTTGTCGGGGGTTCCGCGGATGCATGAGCGGCCGCAGGCGGAGTTGTTTCGGGCGTTGCGCCAGCTGGGGTATCGGGTGGAAGCGGCGGGGGAACGGTTGCCGGCGGTGATTCACGGCGGGGGAGCTCGGGCGGGGCGATGTGTGGTGAGTGTGGCGGGCAGTTCGCAATTTGCGTCGGCGCTGATTCTTGGGGCGCGGGTCGGGGGGTGGGAGGTGGCGGTGGAGGGAGGGGACGAGGAGGAATTACCGTACGTGGAGATGACGCGGCAGATGGTCGCGGCGTTTCCGGAGGGGGGCGGGGAGTTTCGGATCGAGCCGGACGCCTCGAGCGGGAGTTATTTCTGGGGGGCGGATGCGGTGTTGGGCGAGGGGACGCGGGGTGCGGGGCGGATCCGGGTGCTGGACTGGCCGTCGTCGGGGTGGCAGGCGGACGCGGCGTTTCCGCGGTATCTGCCGTTGCCGTCGGAGGTTTCGAGGGTGCGGGATTTGGCGGACAGCATCATGACGGCGATGGTTCTGGCGCCGTTTGCGGCGGGGCCGGTCCGGTTCACCCGGCTGGGGCGATTGCGGGTGCAGGAGTGTGAGCGGGTGGCGGCGATGCGGACGGAGCTGGGGAGGTGCGGGGTGCGGGTGGAGGAGGAGGGGGATGATCTGACGGTGTATCCCTCGCGGGTGCATGGCGCGGAGGTGGAGACGTACCGGGACCATCGGATGGCGATGTGTTTTGCGGTGCTGGGTCTGCGGGTGGCGGGGGTACGGCTTCGGGACCCGGGGTGTGTGCGGAAGACGTTTCCGAATTTCTTCGCGCGGCTGGCTGAGGAGGCGCCGCGCGGGTTGGGGGTGCGGATTCTGGAGGTGGGAAGCGGCAGGGTGCTGGCGGGGTCGGAGCTGTTGGCCGACTGAGGGGTGTGGGGGGGAGGAAAGGCATTGAAGACCGAGTGACGAGCGATAGGACACCATGAGCAAGAACGCGATAGTCATCGCCCTGGACGGGCCGAGTGCGAGCGGGAAGGGGACGTGTGGACGTTACCTGGCGCGGAAGCTGGGGTTTCGGTTTGTGGACACGGGGGCGATGTACCGGACGCTGACGTGGCACTGTTTGCGGACCGGGGTGGATGTGCAGGATACGGCGCGGGTGGTGGCGGCGGTTCGGAGCTGGCCGGCGGAGCTTCGGTTGGAGGAGGGGGAAGTCCGTTTGCGGGTGGACGGCTATCACCCGGCGGCTGAGATCCGGTCGGACGAGGTCTCGAACACCGTGGCGAAGGTTTCGCCGATTGCGGGGGTTCGGGTGTGGATGGTGCGGACCCAGCGGGAGTGTCTGGAGTTCGGGGATCTGGTGATGGACGGGCGGGACATCGGGACGCATGTGTTTCCGGAGACGCCGTTCAAATTCTTTCTGACCGCGAGCGACGAGGTGCGGGCGCGGCGGCGCAGGGCGGAAGGATCGAGGGACAACACGGCGGAGCGGGATCGGCGGGATGCGTCGCGGGCGGTGGCGCCGCTGGAGCCGGCGCGGGATGCGGTGATCGTGGACAATTCGCATGAGAGTCCGGCGGTGACGGCGGAGTTCATGCTGGCGCATTTTCAATCGCGGAAACTGGCGCTGGGGCTGTGAGTCCGGAGGCGCAGGCTGGGGATGCGGGGGATGCGTCGCCGTCGGCGGCGGTGGTTGTGGCCATCGACGGTCCGGGTGCGTCGGGAAAGAGCACCGTGGCGCGGGCGGCGGCGCGTGCGCTGGGGTACGCGTATGTGGACACGGGGGCGATGTACCGGACGTTGGCGTGGCACTGTCTGCGGTCGGGCATCGATCCGAAGGACGGGCGGGCGGTGGCGTCGGCGTGTCGTCGGTGGCGGACGCGGCTTCACGTGGACCAGAGCGCCTCGCCGGAGGTGGTGTTGCTGGTGGACGGCTACCGTCCGAAGCAGGAGATACGGTCGAAGGAGGTTTCGTCGGCCGCGTCGGATGTGGCGGTGCTGGCGTCGGTGCGCCGCTGGATGAAGGAGCGGCAGCGGGAGTGTGTTCGTTTTGGGAGCCTGGTGATGGAGGGGCGGGACATAGCGACGAACGTGTTTCCGGAGACGGACCACAAGTTCTGGCTGGACGCCTCGGCGTCGGAGCGGGTGCGGCGGCGTCGGGCGCAGGGGGTGGACGAGAATCTGGCGGATCGCGACCGGCAGGACAGCCAGCGTGCGGCGGCGCCGTTGATGGTGGGGCTGGGGGCGGTGCGGATCGACACGACCGGCCGGACCGTGGAAGCGATCGTGGAGGAGATCGTGGGGCGGGTGCGGGGTTCGGCGGGTGGCTGACCGGGATGAAGGGGCGGGGATGCGGCAGGGGGGCTCCCGACAGGTGGACGCGGTCAACCCGGCTTTCTACACTGCGCCGGTATGTGTTCGCAGCCGCTGGTGATTGCCGGTCGTGAATTCGGTTCGCGATTGGTGTTGGGCACGGGGAAGTTCGCCTCACCGGAGGCGATGCGGGATGCGTTGGCCGCGAGCGGGTGCGGGATGGTGACGGTTGCGCTGCGGCGGGCGGACCTTTCGGGGGAGCGGGATCCCTTTGCGAACATCCTCGAGTACGTGGATTCGAGCCGTTACCTGCTGTTGCCGAACACGAGCGGGGCGATGAACGCGGAGGAGGCGGTGAGGCTGGCGCGGTTGGCGCGTGCGGCGGGGCTGCCGAACTGGGTGAAGCTGGAGATCCACCCGGACCCGCGTTATCTGCTGCCGGACCCGATCGAGACCTTGAAGGCGGCGGAGGTGCTGGTGGCGGAGGGGTTCGTGGTGCTGCCGTACATCAACGCCGATCCGGTGCTGGCGCGGCGGCTGCAGGACGTGGGCACGGCGACGGTGATGCCGTTGGGGTCGCCGATCGGGTCGAACCGGGGACTTCAGACCCGGGAACAGATTCGCATCATCATCGAGCAGGCGACGGTGCCGGTGGTGGTGGACGCCGGTTTGGGTGCGCCGAGCCATGCGGCCGAGGCGATGGAACTCGGGGCGGACGCGGTGCTGGTGAACACAGCGATCGCGGTGGCGGCGGATCCGAACCGGATGGCGGTGGCCTTCGCAAAGGCGGTGGAGGCGGGCCGGGCCGCGTACGAGATCGGCCTGGCCGAGCAGGGGATCACCGCCAAGGCGACCAGTCCGCTGACCGGTTTTCTCGGCTGAACGCTTTGGGACGGCGCGGATCGCGCGGATCGCGGGGCGGTTACCGACGTTTGGGATCGAGGTGGAGGGTGAGGTCCTCGGGCGTCACGGTGGAGGCCACACCGCCGGCGGGCACGTCGGCCTTGGCGATCCAGAAGAGCGCGTTGAGCACCAGCTTGCGGAAGTCGTCGTTGCCCCAGTTGCGGTGGAAGTGGGCGCCGGTGAAGCCGAAGCCGCGTCCGCCGTCGGGGCGTTCGGTGCACCACATGACGTGCTGGATGTCGCCGCGGGCGATGGCGGCGCGGACGTGGGGGTTGCCACTGTGGGGGCCGTCGGGGCGATCGAGGGTGTTCTTGGGCGGGTGGGCGCTGAGGATGGGGGTGACGCCCTTCATGCCTTCGGGGAAGCGCATGTGGTAGTACCATTCGTCGCGGGCCTTGAAGGGGCGGACGCCGCGGGTGATGGGGTGGTCGGGCAGTTGGGTGAAGTCGGCGTCCCAGTGGGGGTTGACGCTCCAGAAGGTTTCGAAGTAGCCGCCGGTCCATTTGAGCCAGGCATCGCCGGGGTCGCCCTTGGGGACTTCGACGCCGTAGTGGCAGGTGCCGAGGCCGACGCCTTTGGCCATCAGTTCACCGAGTTGTGCGAGGCGTTCCGGGCGGATGGCGGGGTGGCCGTTGCCGCCGTCGCAGTAGATGAAGACCGCGGCGGCGTCCTTGAAGGCCTGGTCCGGGTCGGCGGGCCAGCCATTGCGGTGGACTTCGGCTTGGATGCCGGGCTGGCGGTTCAGTTGGGCGGCGAGCAACTGGCAGCCGGCGTGGTGTTCGTGCTCACCGGGTCCATGGCTGGGTGAGCCGGCAATGAGGACGATCTTGGTGGCGCCGGAGGCGGTCTGGAGGCAGGCCGTGGCCAGGGCGGCAAGGAGGCCCAGGGTGGCGAGGAGTCGGCGGAACATGCGGGGACGATGGCGGGAAGGCGGGCGTGGCGCAATCCCGGGGCGGTCGCGGTGGACTCAGGAGGCCATGATCCTCCGGCTGTTGGCGCGGAGCCACTGTTCGGCTTCGCGCCAGGCGGGAAAGAACTCGGCGACCACCGCCCAGAAGCGGGTGGAATGGTTCATCTGGCGGAGGTGGGCGAGTTCGTGGGCGACGATGTAGTCCCGGACGAGAACGGGGACCTGAACGAGGCGCCAGTTGAGGGAGATGGTGCCCTTGCGGGAGCAGGAGCCCCAGCGGGTGCGTTGGCTTCGGACCTGGACGAGGCGGACGGCGAGTTGGTGGGTGGCGGCGGTCTGGAACACCAGCGGGGGCAGTTCGGAGGCGGCGAGGTTGCGGAGGTGGTGTTCGACCGCGGGGCGCCAGTCCTGGTCGGGGGGCGGGAGCGGGAAGGCGAGGTCGGCGATGCGGGCGTGGTCGGGGCCGGTGGTGATCGGGACGAGTTGGCCACGGAACCAGACCTCGGTTCCCGGGCCCCAGGCGCCGCGGGCGGTCGGGGGCTGGGCGTGGGCGAGGCGCTGGAGCTGGGCGCGGATCCAGGGCTCCTTTTCGAGGGCGAACCGACGGGCGAAGGCCTCGTTGCCGCCCCGGGGAATGGTCAGGAGGACCGTGCCGTCACGGGCGATGCGGAGGATGTAACGTCTTGCGCGGGGGTTGCGGCGGAGGACGAAGGGGATGCCCTGCGGTGGCGGTGGGGGCGGTGGGGAAATGGGTGGAGCAGGGGGCGGGGTGTGGCGCTCGCCCGGAGTCGGGGCGGGCCAGAGCTGGAAGGATTGCTGCCATCCGTGCGGCACGACGCAGCATGGGGGAAGGGGGAGGCGAAGGCGATGGCGGAGCTAGGGCCGGGCCGGCCTCGGATGCGTGGGCAGACTGGGAATGGACCCGGCGGGGAAGCGGGCGTCGGCTTCGGGGTTGCGGCATCCCCGGCCGGCGGTAGGCTGGCCCGACCGGATGAGCGAAGAACGAGCAGGTGGCGGCGTGCCGATGGGGCGTTTGAAGTCGATGGGGCAATTGCTGAGCCCGGTGGTGCATGTGGGCAAGGGCGGGCTCACGGACGCGCTGGTGGCGACTGTGGATCAGGCGTTGAAGGATCACGAGCTCATCAAGGTTCGTTTCGAGGCGCTGAAGGAGCAGAAGAAGGCGTTGGCGCCGGAATTGGCGGGGCGCACCGGGAGCAAACTGGTGCAGCGGGTGGGCAACGTGGTGGTGCTGTACCGGGAGCATCCGGATCCCGAGCGCCGGAAGGTTCGATAGTCCGGCTGGGTATCGGTGGGTCTGGTCCACGGTGGACCGCGGGCTGCGAGGTGCGGCGGCAGGTCCGGTGACCGGCGGGCCGGTGCGTCCGCCGGTCGTTCGGAGGCTCAGGGGGTGGCGCGGACCATGTAGCCGCCGGATTTTTCGTCGGGGACCAGTTTCAGGAGGCCGCGGGCCTGGGCTTCGTGGAGCAGGTCGTTGAAGGAGCGGAAGCCGTAGGCGCGTTCGTTGAAGCCGGGGTTACGGCGTTTGAGGGCCTGCTTGATCATGGAACCCCAGATGTGTTCGTCCTCCTCGCGTTCCTCGGTGAGGGCGTCGAGGGTTTCGGCGACCATGACGAGGGCCTTTTCGAGGGAGGGCCCCGGGGGGTGGGGGTCATGGGCAGCCCCGGGGCCGGAAGCGGAGGCGGAGGCGGAGGCTGGATGGGCGGCGGAAGGGGCGGTTGCCGAGCGGGAGGCTGCGGTTCGGGCGCGGGCCGGTTCCTTGGTGCGAACCACGCGGACGAGGTCGTCGTAGTAGAGGAACTCGTCGCAGTTCTTGATGAAGAGGTCGGAGGTGGAGTTTTTCACTCCGGCGCCGACGACCTTTTTGGCGTTCTCGCGGAGTTTGCTGACCAGGGGGGAGAAGTCGGAATCGCCGCTGATGATGACGAAGGTGTCGACGTGGCCCTTGGTGTAGCAGAGGTCGAGGGCGTCGACGACCATGCGGATGTCGGCGGAGTTTTTTCCGGACTGGCGGATGTGGGGGATTTCGATGAGTTCGAAGGCGGCCTCGTGGAGGTCGCGCTTGAATTCCTTGAAGCGGTCGAAATCGCAGTAGGCCTTTTTGACGACGATGTGGCCCTTGAGGAGGAGGCGTTCGAGGACTTTCTGGATGTCGAAGCGTGGGAAGTGGGCATCGCGGGTGCCGAGGGCGACGTTTTCGAGGTCGAGGAAGACCGCCATCGTGGCATTGGAATCGTGGGCGCTCATGGTGGGACGGGGCGGACGGGGGAAGGTTCGGCCTGCGGCGGGGTTGGCGAAAGCCAAAAGAAGGCGTCGAACGCCGGCGTTGCGGGGGCGTTTGGCCGGCGGGCCGGGCCGGGTTGGGGAGGGTTGCATGGCCACCGGGCGCGCAACCGGGCGCGCAGTTGCCAATCCGCGGGCGAGTCGCACACACTCGCGGTTCCATGTCGTCGCCGTTCTACATCACGACCGCCATCGACTACGTGAACGGGCAGCCGCACCTCGGGCATGCCTACGAGAAGGTGGTGACGGACGTGATCGCGCGCAGCCGGAGGAGTCTCGGGGAGCGGGTGTTTTTCCTGACGGGTTTGGACGAGCACGGGCAGAAGGTTCAGCAGGCGGCGGTGGCGGAGGGGAAGGATCCGCAGGCGTACTGCGACGAGCTGGCGGTTGCGTGGAAGCGGATGGCGGCGGCGGTGAACCTCTCGAACGACGACTTCGTGCGGACCACGGAGGCGCGGCACAAGGAGGTGGTGGGGGCGGTGCTGATGAAGCTGCATCGGCAGGGGGCGTTCCGGATCGGGTCCTACGAGGGCTGGTATTCGCCGAAGGAGGAGACCTTTCTGACGGAGAAGGACCGGCTGCCGGACGGCGGTTTTCCGGCGCAGTACGGCGAGGTGGTGAAGCTGGTGGAGAACAACTACTTCTTTCCGTTGAAGCCGTACCAGGAATGGTTGATCGGGCACATCGAGGCGAACCCGGACTTCATCCGGCCGGCGTATCGTCGGAACGAGGTGCTGGGGTTTCTGCGGAGCGAGGAGCTCGAGGATCTGTGCATTTCGCGGCCGAGGGCGCGGCTTTCGTGGGGTATTCCGCTGCCGTTCGACCCCGAGTACGTGACGTACGTGTGGTTTGACGCGCTGACCAACTACGTCACGGTTCCGGCGTCGATGGGGGATGCCGGGGCGGCGGGGCCGCTGGGGTTGCCGGTGCGGGGGGAGGCGCCGGCGTTGTGGCCGGCGGTCCACATGATCGGGAAGGACATTCTCAAGTTCCACGCGGTGTACTGGCCGATCATGTTGAAGGCGGCGGGGCTCGCTGTTCCGCGGCAGATCCTGGCGCACGGTTGGTGGCAGAAGGACGGCCAGAAGCTCAGCAAGACCACGGGGAACGTGGTGGACCCGATGGCGGTGATCGGGGAATGGGGTGTGGATGCCTTCCGGTACTACGTGACCCGGGAGCTGGACCTGGGGCCGGACGGGAACTGGACCGACGGTGGTTTTGCGGCGCGGTACCAGGCGGAGCTGGCGAATGGGCTGGGGAACCTGGTGAACCGCTCGCTGAAGATGCTGTTGAGCTATCGTGCCGGGCGGGTGCCCGGGCGTTCGGAGGCGCTGGCGCAGGAGGCGGCGCGGGCGGCGGCGGCGGTGGAGGCGGCGTACCGGGCGTTTGAACTCCAGGGCGCGCTGGTGGAGGCCTGGGAGTTGGTGAACCGGGCGAACAAGTACGTCGAGGAGACCGCGCCCTTCAAGCTTGCGAAGGATCCGACGCAGGCCGGGCGTTTGGACGAGGTGCTTTACAGCCTGGTCGAGGTCTGCCGGGTGCTGGCGGTTTTGCTTTGGCCGGTCATTCCGGAGACCGCGGGGCGGATTTACGCCCAGCTCGGTCTCGCCGGGGCGCCGGACCGGTTCGAGGCGGCGTGCTGGGGCGGCTTGGAGCCCGGGCATGCGATCGGGGAACCGCAGGCGTTGTTTCCCCGCAGGGACGGCCCGGCGAAGGGCGCCAGGGAAGCGGCCCGTGGTTGAGTTGCGACGGAGGACGGCGATGCATCGAGGCAAGGCGATCGGTCGGACAGGCGGTCAGGGGCGCGGGTGGAGGTGGAACTGGCTTTGGGCGGCGCTGTTCAGCCTGGGGGCATCCTGGGTCGTTGCGGCAGCGGAGCCCGGGGCGGAGGAGGCCTTCGACGGCGCCGCGCGGTTGTTCGAGCAGGGCAAGTTCCGCGAGGCGGCGGCGGTGTACGAGCGGTTGGCGACCAACGGGCAGGCGACGCTTCCGGTGTTGTTCAATCTTGGGAACGCCTGGTTGCGCGCGGGCGAGGAGGGGCGGGCCATTGTCAGCTACCGGCAGGCCTGGTGGCTGGCGCCGCGGGATCCGGATTTGCTGGCGAACCTGGATCTTGCACGGGGGCGGGTCGGGGCCGGGGGGCCGCCAGGCAACCGGATGCTCGACAGGGTTCTCGGGGTTCTGACCCCGAACGAATGGGCGGTGGCGGCGATCGCCTCGGTCTGGGCTTGGTTCGGCTGGATGATGGTGCGGGAGTTCGTGCCAAGGTTTCGCGTGGGCGCCGGTTCCGGTCCCTGGCTGACCGCCGTCCTGGTGGCGCTGGTGATGACCTCGGCCTTCGTTTCGCAGGCGCGCGTTGCCCGGGAGCAGGGCGTGGTGATCGTCTCGGAGGCGACCGTGCGATTCGGCCCCCTGGAGGAGGCGCAGACCGCCTTCACCCTGGTGGACGGGACGGAGGTTTGGATCACCGACCGGAAGGGGGACTGGACGGAGATCCGGGATCCCCAGGGACGCCGCGGTTGGATGGCGGTTCGGAATCTCGCACGGGTTCCATAAGCCCGTTGGAGCATTCGAAGGGGGCGCTTCCCGCTTTCGGATGGGGGTTCAGTCGATGAGTTCCGCCGGGTCGCCTGGGGCGTTGAGGGAGGTGGCGTCGGGGTTGGTGGAGGGATGGGGATTGGCACCGGTGCGGTCGGGGTTGGGTGGGCCGTAGAAGACCTTCCAGAGGACCAGGCCCTCGGCGGGAGCCGTCATTCCGGCGACGCGCCGGTCGCGTTGGGCGAGGAGGCGGGGGATTTCGTCGGGGGGAAAGCGGTGGAGGCCGACCTGGGCGAGAGTGCCGGCGATGCCGCGGCACATCTTGTAGAGGAAACCATCGCCGAGGATGCGGACGGTGATATCCGGGCCGCGGCGGAGCACCTGGCAGGCGGAGAGGGTGCGGACGGTATCGGGGCGGGCGTAACCGGGGTTGGCGGTGAAGGAGGCGAAGTCGTGGCGGCCGACGAAGTGGGTGGCGGCGCGGCGCATGGCGGGGAGGTCGAGGGGGCGAGGGAGGTGCCAGGCCTGGCCGGCGAGGAGGGGGTTCATGGCCGGGGCGTTCCAGATCCGGTAACGGTACTCCTTGCCGCGGGCCTGGAAGCGGGCGTGGAAGTCGGGGGTGGCGCGGGTGACACGGAAGACCCGGATGTCGGGTGGCAGGTGGGCGTTGAGGGCGAGGACCAGTTTGCGGGCGGGCATGTGCCACTGCTCGCGGGGGATGTCGACGTGGGCGACCAATCCGAGCGCATGCACTCCGGCGTCGGTGCGGCTGGAACCGTGGAGTGGGCCGGCACCGGGGAGGATTCTGCGCAGGGCGATCTCGACCAGTTCCTGGACGCCCTGGCCGCTCTTCTGGGTTTGCCAGCCCTGGTATCGGGTGCCTTCGAACGCCAGGACCAGGCGCAGGCGCACGGGCTTCATGCCGGGAGGGTTGGCGTTCAGATTGAGCCGGAGGCCTGGGAATCCAGGTAGCTCTGGAGGAGGACCGCGGCGGCGGAGGAATCCACGCGGCCCCGGCGTTCCTTCTCCCTTTTTCCCGATTCGGCGAGCAGGCGATGGGCCTGGAGCGTGGTCAGGCGCTCGTCCCAGGTGCGGATGGGGATGGCGATGGTTTCGCGGAGCAGGTGGACGAAGGCCTCGACCTTCTCGACCGCGGGTCCGCGGGAGCCGTCCATGTTGCGGGGCAACCCGACGAGGATGAGGGCGATTTCGCGTTCCCGGATGAGTTTCTGCAGGGCGTCGAGGAAGGCGGGCAACGGCTCCGCGGGCAGGGCCTCGAGGGGATGGGCCAGCATGCCGAGTTCGTCGGACACCGCGAGTCCGATGCGGACGGTGCCGTGGTCGAGGGCGAGGATACGCATGGGTGGGGGCGGTTGGGGCTGAGACTGAGGGTGGGGCGGCGGCGGGACGGGGCGAGGCGGGGGGTTCAGGCGCCGGCACGCAGGGCGGCGAGGCATTCGTCGGCCGCGCGAAGGACGTCCTCGAAGTCGGTGTCGGTGTGGGCGGTGGAGAGGAAGCCGGCCTCGAACTGGGACGGTGCGAGGTAGACGCCGCGGTCGAGCATGCCGTGGAAGAAGCGGGCGAAGCGGGAGCGGTCGGCGTGGAGGGCGTCGTCGAGGTTCCAGACCGGGTCGGCGGTGAAGTAGGCGCAGAACATGGAGCCCACCCGTTGGAAGCGCACGGGGAGGTTATGGCGGCGGGCGGCCTCGGTGAGGCCGGCCTCGAGGCGGGTGCCGAGTTCTTCGAGGCGCGGGTAGGCGGAACCATCCTGGAGGTCCTTGAGGCTGGCGATGCCGGCGGCCATGGCGAGGGGGTTTCCGCTGAGGGTTCCGGCCTGGTAGACGGGGCCGAGGGGGGCGACCAGGTCCATGAGGTCGGCGCGTCCGCCGAAGGCGCCGACCGGGAGGCCGCCGCCGATGATTTTTCCGAGGCAGGTGAGGTCGGGTCGGATGCCGTAGAGGGCCTGGGCGCCGCCCCAGGCGAGGCGGAAGCCGGTCATGACCTCGTCGAAGATGAGGATCGCCCCGTGGCGTTCGGTGAGGGTGCGGAGTTCCTCGAGGAAGCCGGGTCTGGGGGGGAAGAGGCCGGCGTTGCCGGCGACGGGTTCGACGATGACGCCGGCGATTTCGGGGCCGCGGGAGGCGAAGAGGTCGCGCAGGGCCTGGATGTCGTTGAAGGGCAGCACCACGGTGTGGCGTGCGAAATCGGCCGGGACACCGGCGCTGTCGGGGTGGCCGAAGGTGAGGGCGCCGGAGCCTGCCTTGACCAGGAGGCTGTCGGCGTGGCCGTGGTAGCAGCCGGCGAACTTGACGATGGCGTCGCGGCGGGTGGCGCCGCGGGCGAGCCGGATGGCGCTCATGCAGGCCTCGGTTCCGGAGCTGGTGAACCGGACCTTGTCGATGGAGGGCATCGCGGCGCGCACGAGGCGGGCGAGATCGATCTCAGCGGGGTTGGGGATGCCGAAGCTGGTGCCGAGTGCCGCTGCCTCCTGGATGGCGCGGACCACCGGTGGATGGGCGTGACCGTGGATCGCCGGCCCCCAGGTGCCCACGAAGTCGATGTAGCGGTTGCCGTCGGCGTCCCAGACATGGGCGCCCTGGGCGCGGACGGCGAAGAACGGGGTGCCGCCGACGGCGCGGAAGGCGCGGACCGGCGAGTTGACGCCGCCCGGCAGGACCTTGAGGGCTTCGTCGAAGAGTTGGCGGGAGCGGGTGCGGTTCACGGGTCAGGGTTTGCGTGCGAAGAAGGTTTCGCCCAGGGAACCCCGTTCGGTGCGGACCGCGGTTCCGGGGCCGATGCCGTGTCGTTTGAACCAGCCCTCGGCGGTTTCGAGCGCGAACTGGACGCGGTCGGTGCGGGCGGCGACCGGGTTGGTGTTGAACCGTTCCAGGCGGTGGATTTCGAGGATGATGCCCTCGGGATCGAGGTAGGCGACGTCGATGTCGATGGGCACGTTCTTCATCCAGAACGCGGTCTGGTGGGCGCGGCCGAAGACAAAGAGCATGGCGGAGGTTTCGGCCACGTTGGTGCGCCACATCATGCCCTTCTGGATGGCCGCGGTGGTGAGGGCGAGTTCGGTGTCGAGGATCTCGGGACCGACGAAGAGCTGGATGCGTGGCAGGCCGGTCTGGGGGCGGCCGTCGTCGAGGAAGCCCGAGCCCGGGGTTGGGGACGCGGGGGGGGTGGCCGGGTTGGGGGTGGAGGCCTGTGCCGGGGCGGCGGGGGAAGGCGGCTGGCCGCATCCTCCGGCGAGGAGGAGCAACGCCGACGCCAGGGCCGTGGCGAGAAAGTGCACGGCGCGAGTCTGGGCGAAGCGGGGGGGGGAGGCAATCCAAGGCATCGGGCGTGGATCGGGTGGGGTGGTGTCGGGTGGGTGTGTCGGAGGTATGCCCAGGCGCCTATTCCCAAGGTTTGGATTCCCGCCTAGGCTGGGTGGGTGACGTTGCCTGCCGATTACCACATGCACACCCATCTCTGCCATCACGCGGAGGGTGTGCCGACGGATCTGGCCCGCCACGCCGTGAGCCTTGGTTTGTCGGAGATCGGCGTGTCGGAGCACAACCCGATGCCGAGGGATGATTTCGACCAGTGGCGGATGTACCACTCGAAGCTGGGGGAATACCTCGAGGGCATCGAGCGGGCGCGGGCGGAGTTCCCCGGGCTGCGAATCCGGGCGGCCCTGGAGGTCGATTATCTCCCCGGCCAGGAGCCGTGGATCCGCGAGCTCGCGGGGCGTCATGACTGGGATTACTTCATCGGGTCGGTCCACTACATCGACGGCGGGTGGGACATCGACAATCCCGGCAAGCTCGACGAGTGGCGTGCGCGGGACGCGTTCGAGGTGTGGGAGGCGTATTTCGAGCGGTTGACCGCGGCGGCGGCGAGCGGGTTGTTCCAGATCATCGGGCATCCGGATCTGCCGAAGAAGTTCCGGTTTGTGCCCACGCGGGACTGCACGCCGTTGTTCGAACGGTTTCTGGATGCCGCGGCCGGTTCGGGCACGGCCATCGAGATCAACACCGCCGGGTTGCGGAAGGACTGTCGGGAGATGTACCCGAGCCTGGGGTTTCTGAAGCTGGCGGCCCGGCGTGGGGTTGGGTTGACCTTCGGTTCGGACGCGCACCAACCGGGGGAGGTCGGCATGAACTTCGCCGAGGCGGTGGCGTTGGCGCGCGAGGCCGGTTATCGCGAGTGCCTGAGGTTTGAACGCCGGCAGGCCAGGCGGGTGCCGCTCGATTGACGGTTCGGCGGCGGGGCGGGGGCAGTCCTTGCGCGTCGGGTGCGGGGCAAACTAGGGTGCCGCCGTGGCGGAAACCGCAGAGCCATTGGTTGTTCCGGAGCCGACGATCGGCGAGCAGACGAAGGAGCGAGAAGCCCTGGATTCAGGGTATGTCGTCATTGTCTGGAACGACCCGGTGAACCTGATGGATTACGTGACCCACGTGTTCATGCGGGTGTTCGGCTGGAACCGGCAGAAGGCGGAGGTTCACATGCTCGAGGTGCATCACAAGGGCCGGAGCGTGGTCGCGAGGGAAAGTTTCGAGAAGGCGGAGCACTACGTGCACCAGCTCCAGTCGTACCATCTGCAGGCGACGATGGAGAAGGCCCCATGAGACTGCTGAAACGGGCCGGAGATCGCCTGGTTTTCCGCATGAGCGGCCAGGAGAAGAAGCTCCTCGAGAAGGTGCTTTCGCTGTACCCCCTCAAGACCGGCGAGACCGCGCTGCTGAGCCGGGAGGCGGATCCGCGCTGGGAGGAGGCCAACCAGATGCTCGACGAGGGGTTGAAGGAGCATCGGTCCGAGCTTGCCGGATGGCTGGGACGGCGCCTCTGCGAGGGACGGGCCTTCGAACGCGCCGGCACCGCATGGCGCCTGGTCCTTGAAGGCGAGGACGCCGATCGCCTGCTCCGCGTGCTCAACGAGTTGCGGGTCGGGTCCTGGGTCAAGCTGGGGCGCCCCGATGATCTGGACCGGCTTCGTCCGGACAAGATGCCGGTCGCCCTGGCGCCGTTGCACTGGCTGATGGAATTGACCGGGCAGTTTCAGATGGTGCTGATCCATGCCCTGAGCGGCGGGATGGAGCCGGACGAACCCGAAACCCCCTGAACCACCGCCTCCCGTGCGCACCCCGAGACGGGTTGTTCGACTGGAAGACGGCGACCCCTTCCCGGATCCGAGGGGCGCGGTGGTGGGCGGGCCCTACGACGGCCTGGTGGCCATCGGCGGCGAGCTGAGTGTCGACCGGTTGTGTCGGGCCTACCGGGTCGGGGTTTTTCCATGGACTGCGAATCCGGTGACGTGGTGGTCGCCGGATCCGCGGGGGATCATTGAGATCGGTGGCCTGCACGTTTCACGGAGCCTGCGGCGCACGCTGCGCCAGGGCCGGTATCGGGTGACACGGGATCGGGCCTTCGAGGCGGTCATCCGGGCCTGTGCCGAGGTGCGACGTCCCGGGGGATGGATCGTTCCGGCGTTTGTGGGTGCGTACACCGAGCTGCATCAGGCGGGGCACGCCCACAGTGTCGAGTGCTGGCGGGGGGATGATCTCGTGGGCGGGGTGTACGGGGTGGCCGCGGACGGGCTGTTCGCCGGGGAATCGATGTTTCACCGTGCGGACGATGCGTCCAAGGTGGCCCTGGTTCATCTGCACGAGCATCTGGTGGCGAGGGGGTACGAGCTGTTCGATGTGCAGATGGTCACCCCGGTGACGGGATCGCTGGGGGCGCGTGAGATCTCGCGCGACGAGTATCTGGCGCGGTTGCGGCAGGCGGTGGGCCGGGCGGTGACCTTTGAGGACGGCCCGGGCGGGGCCGCGACCCTGCGTGGGGACGGGTGAGGGGTCGGGGACGGATGGCAGGACGGGCGGTGGGCCTGAGAGACGATGCAATGGTTTGTATCCAATTCGGGTGAAGTGCTTTGGGAACCCTGGGCGGTGCTCGGGACCCTGGGTGTGGTGATGTATCTCTTCGCCACGGAACGATTTCGGGTGGATGTGGTGGCCCTGCTGGGCGTGGTGGTGCTGATGCTGACCGAGATCCTCGGGTCCGAGGAGGCCTTCGCGGGGCTGGGGAGCCCGACCATCGTCATGCTGGGCGCCGTCTTCATCGTCGGAGGTGCGATGCAGGAGTCCGGGGTTCTGGACCTGGTGGGCGGCTGGATCGTCCGGGTGTTGCCCCGGGGTGAGTTCTGGATGGTGACGGGGCTGATGCTCGTGGCTGCGGTGCTTTCGGCGTTCATGAACAACACGAGCGTGGCGGCGATGCTCGTGCCGCTGGTCCTGGGGATCGCCAGAAAAGCGCGGGTCAGTTCTTCGCGGCTGCTGATCCCGGTGGCCTTCGGCTCGATCCTGGGCGGGACCTGCACGCTGATCGGGACCTCCACCAACCTCGCGGTCAACGCGTACATGGTGAACCAGGCGCAGTTGACACCCATGGGGCTTTTCGAGACCACCGCCCCGGCCCTGGTTCTGGTGGTCGCGGGCATCGTGTTCATGGCCTGCTTCGGGCGCTTTCTCCTCCCCAGAACCGGCGTGGAGGAACTGACCGACGAGTTCGGCGTCCGCGGCTACCTGAGCGAGATCGTCGTCCTGCCCGAATCCTCGCTCCTCGGACAGCGGGTGTTCGAATCCGACCTCGCCCGGATGGAGTTCAGGGTGCTCAAGATTGTCCGGGACGGACGGGGATTTGCGCCGGACGCGCAGACCACCATCGAGGCGGGCGACGTGCTGCTGGTCACCGGCAACATCGTCAACCTGATGAAGGTGAAGGCCACCAAGGGCATCGAGATCCGGCCGGAACTGAAGTGGCGTGACGCGGACCTGAAACAGGCGGGGGTGGATCTGGCGGAACTGGTGGTCAGCCCACGCTCCAACCTGATCGGCCGCACGCTTCGGGATGCGCGGTTCCAGCAGGAGTTCGGCCTCACCGTGCTCGCCATTTACCGCGAGGGTTTCACCCTCTGGGACCGGATCAGTCGAATTCCGCTGGAGATGGGCGATCTGCTGCTGGTGCAGGGAAGGCCGGGGTCGCTGGAGAACCTGCGGCGCCGGCGCGATCTGGCGGTGCTCGCCGACCGTGGATCGCTTATTCCGCACGGCCATAGACCGGTTCTGACGCTGGGGATCTTCGCGGTGGCGGTGCTCATGGGAGGGCTCGCCTGGGTGCCGTTGTCCACGGCCTTCCTTCTCGCCGCGCTGACCATGGTGATCACCGGCTGCGTGCGTCCGTTGCGGATCTACGAGCATGTGGAATGGCGCCTGTTGATCCTGATCGGGTCGATGATGGCCTTCGGTCTGGCCATGCAGAAGACCGGAGCCGCTCAGATGCTCGCGCAGTTGGTGGTGTCGGTCATCGGGGCCTGGGGGCCCGAGGCGGTTCTCGCCGGGTTCTGCGTGCTGACCATCCTGCTCACGCAGCCGATGTCCAACGCCGCCGCGGCGCTGGTGGTCCTTCCGGTCGCCCTGGAGAGCGCGAGCCGGCTGGGTGCGAATCCCCGCGCATTTGCCGTGGGAATCATGCTCGCGGCATCCTTCTCCGTCGCCACCCCCCTCGAGCCGGCCTGTGTGCTCGTCTATGGGCCGGGCAAATACCGGTTCGCGGACTTCGTGAAGCCGGGTCTGCCGCTGACCTTTCTCTTGTTGATCCTGATGCTCTACCTCCTCCCCGAGTGGTGGCCGCTGCTGGACTAGGCTCCGCGCCGGGGCCTTGCGAGTCCCCCGGGGCTCCATCTCCACCCAGGAGCCCCTTTTCCTGATCGCCGGGATCCGGCACGATGCCGGCGACGCCGTTGAGAATCGGCACCCCTGCCATGCCCATCTACGAATTCGCCTGCCCCAAGTGTCGGCGCATCTACAGCTTTCTCTCCAAGCGCATCCACCAGGAGCGGCTGCCGGTTTGTCCGAAGTGCGGCAACCGAGAGATGATCAAGCAGATGAGCGGTTTCGCCATGATCAAGGGCGTGGCGGAACCGGCGCCGTCCGCGGGCGAGTTCGGGCCCGACGGCGATCCGATGCCGGAGGTGGATGACGCCCGGATGGAGCGGGTCATGTCGGAGTTGGAGCGCGACATGGGGCACCTCGATGAGAACAACCCCCGGCATGTCGCCCACATGATGAAGAAGATGAAGGAGATCCTGCCGCCGGGGACCGTTCCGAAGGACCTGGACGTCGCGATCCGCCGGCTGGAGCAGGGCGAGGACCCTGAGAAGGTGGAAGCCGACATGGGGGATGTGCTGGGAGACCTGATGGGGGGCGGCGAGGGCGGGGACGAGGACGAAGGCGGTGGTCGCGGCATGGGCCGCGGCGGGTACAGCCGCGACTCGGGGCTGTACGACTACTGACAACGTCGCGGCGGGTGCCGCGGGGGTCGCGCTGGCGCGGAAACGGCGATGACGGGTCCGCGTTCTAGGCGGGGGTGACGGTGGTGAGCTGGTTTTCCTTCTCGTCGCGGCGCCACCAGAGCCAGGCGATGAAGACGCTGATCTCGTAGAGCACCTGGACCGGGCCGGCGAGGAACAGGAGGGTCACCGGGTCGCCGGAGGGGGTGATGAACGCGCAAGCCACCAGGTTGATGACCACGAAGTAGGCGCGGGAATTGGAGAGGGCCTTGTAGCTGAGGATGCCGACCTTCACGAGGGTGAGCAGGACGACCGGCAGTTGGAAGCTCAGGCCCACCGCCAGCATCATCTTGACCACGAAGTTGATGTAATCCTCCGCCCGCCAGTCGTCGGCGTTGAATCCCAGCCATTGGGAGAATTGCGCGCTCGCCAGCAGCGTCACCTGCATGATGGCGAAATAGCAGAACACCACGCCCACGAGGAACAACCCGACCCCGACCGCCAGGGCGCGGTAGAGGAACTGTTTTTCGCGGGTCTTGAGGGCGGGGATGACGAACTGGCCGATGAAGAACATCACGAACGGCGAGGCGAGGGCGAACCCGCCATACAAGGCCATTTCCAGGGCCACGGCGAAGCCTCCGATCGGACTGAAGTTCTTGAGCTGAACCATGCGTCCGGCGCCGCCGGCCAGGGCGTTGGTGTCGGGTTCGAGGGCGAAGAAGAGCTGGTTGCCCTCGGGGCGAAAGGTGACGACGAAGGCGGCCGGGGGATTGGTGCCCCAGAAATTCGTGTCGAGCGTGCGGAGCGGGATCTTGCCGATCACCGCGCTGCCCAGGCGGATCGGGGCGGTGCGGTTGGCGGAGTCGCTGAGGTCCTGGGCCTTGACCAGCGGGTAGGTGAGGATGGTCACCAACTGTTTGCCCGCGACCAGGCAGACTGCCATGGCGAGGAAGATGGCGCTGACCACCTTGAGCAGGGTCCAGCGCAGGTCCTCAAGGTGCTCGAGAAAGGGCTTTATCGGACCGCCACCCTCCTCCTCGTCGGGAAGTTCTGGAGTCGGAAGGGGCTCGTCGGCCATGAAGGGCAGCCGGTTTCAGTCAGCGAACCGATCCCGATCCGCAGCTGGGCGGGGGCGGGGCGGGTCGGATTCCAGGGTTGATCAGGCGGAGTGGGTCGGACCGTTGGCGGCTTCGGGACTCGCCGGGGTCGGGGAGGCGGCGGGTTTCTCAGCGGTTTTCCGAGGGGGGTCGGACCGGGCCGGTTCCTCCTCGATGGCGCGCTGGATGTCCTCCTGGACGTCGTGGGTGGCTTTCTTGAATTCCTTGATCCCCTGGCCAAGACCGCGGGCGAGTTCGGGGAGCTTCTTGGCTCCGAACAGAAGGAGAACAACCGCCAGGATGAGGACGACTTCGCCCCAGCCCAAACCGGCGAGGAAGGCCAGGAATGTGGGATTCATAGTTTGCACACCTTTCTAACGACTGAAACTTTGCCGGGAGCGGACCGAAGTAAAGGTCCAATCTCCGTCGGCGCCTGACCCTGCCGCGCGCCCGGTAGGTCAGCGTGGGAGGAGAAGGACGAATTCCCCGCGACGATTGCGGGTCCACGCGGACTCGTTGTGTCCGTCCACCGCGGGCCGGTCTTCACCATAGCTGATGGTGTGGACGCGTTTGGGGTCGATGCCCAGGGAGGCCATTTCCTCGCGGACGGCGAGGGCGCGGCGTTCGCCCAGGGAGCGGTTGTACTCCTCGGTGCCCCGTTCGTCGCAGTGGCCTTCGATCTCGATGGCCGTCCCGGGATTGGAGACCAGGTGGGCGGCGACGGAGGCGATCTTCGACTTCTCGCTGGTGCGGATCACCGAGCTGTCGAAATCGAAGAAAACGGTGTTCGCGGCGAACTGCAGGCGGTCCTCGTTGTACTCGGCCCGGCTCAGGCCGGTCTGGGGAATGTTGGTGTCCTGCGGGAAGGCCGAACCGCCGGTCAGGTCGCTGCCCGTCGCGCCGCTGTTGTCCGTGAATCCTCCCGCCGAATCGTCGAGGCGTCCGGGTTCCGGGTTCTGAATGGCGTTGGCTCCGACGCGTCCTGCGGGCAGGGGGGTGATGCCTTGGGACTTCCGGCGGCAGCCGGGGGTGAGGGCGATCGCCAGGGCCGCGACGAGGGTGAGGGCCTTGGCGAACATTGGTCTATTCATGATAGTAGGCTTCGGGATCGGATGGGGGATTAGCGCGCCCAGGTCGGCTGTGAACAGCTTCCCGAAAGACGGGGCAAATCCTTCGTTTGGCGGGTGGGCACGTCAAGCAGAGACAGGACTCGGACGCCGTTGCCGATGCGCCGGGCGTACACCACCGTTCGGGAATTGGGCGCCCAGACCGGGTCCTCGCCCTCAACCAGCCGGGTGACGTCACCCCCGCCAGCCGGCACCACGCAGATTTCGAATCCGCGCGGGCTCTGGGTGGTGAACACGATGTTCTGGCCGTCCGGCGACCAGTCGGGTTCGGTGGCGTTGGATACCCCGGCCAGCCGCAGGCGCTTCGGCCGGCCACCCGAGGAGGGGATGAGGTAAAGGGTCGACGGTCCGCCCGTGCGCGACGAATAGCAGATCGTGCGGCCGTCGGGGGCCCAGCACGGGGAGGAATCGCCCTGACGGTTGTCGGTGAGCCGGGTGACGCCCGAACCGTCCAGGCGCGCGGCATAGAGGTTCGGGCTGCCGTCCTTCGAGAGGATCATGGCCACCCGCTGGCCGTCGGCCGACACCGCCGCGGAGGTGTTGAGCCCGGGGTGACGAGACACCGGACGCCGGCTGCCGGTCGCGAGGTCGTGGAGGAAGATGTCGGGGTTCCCCAGGCGGTAGGAGGTGTACACCAGCGAGCGTTGCCCGGGCACCCAGGTCGGCGCCGCCACGATCGTGCCGTCGGAGGTGACCTTCTGAGCGGCGTGCCCGTCGTAATCGGCGATGAAGATCTCCGATTTGCCGCGCGAGACCTCGCACTTGAAGGCAATGCGCGTCTGGGCGATGCCCTGGCCACCCAGCGCCTTGATCACGTCGTCGGCGAGCGCGTGCGCCTGTTGTCGGACGCTGCCGCCGGAATAGCCCTTGGCCAGCAGCGCGGCCTTGTTCCGGTCGAGCAACCGGCCTTCGACGTTGGGGTTGTTGCTTCCGATCAGGCTCACCTGGGCCTCGGCATCGGAAACGATGCGGCAACCCGCGATCTCGAGGTCGAAGCGCAGTGTGGATGCGACTTCGCCGGAGAATCCGGAGAGGGCCAGGGGAACGGGATTTCCCGCACTGATGCCGGTGATGTCGATCCGGTTGCTGTCGCGGTTCTGGCCCTGGGCCGTGGCGGCGGCCAGGCAGGGAACGGCCAGCAGCGCGGTGGCCAGCCACTCGCGGCGGGATGGGTTCCGCGCGGGGGCTTCCCGCCGGGAACGGGATTGGAGTGCGATTCGGAACCGGGATTGGGGCTGGGGCTGGGGCTGATTCATCCGCGTCAGAAGCTGAATTTCGACCGGAGGTTGAAACCGATCGTGTAGGTGCGTTGATCCTCCTGGGCGTCCGGCTCGAACGGGACGATCTCGCGAACCCGATCGAGCGCGTCCTGCACCGACCGGTCAAGCGCGGCGATGCCGGATCGTCTGACGATGCGCGCCTGGGCGACACGACCGTCCTTGCGAATCACCACCGTGACGTCGGTGGTGGCCGAGGAATCCTGGACGTTTTGCGGGGGGATCCAGGCGTTGATGAAGGCGTTGCGGACATGCCAGGCGTAGGTGGACCCCCCCCGGGTGCTGGTGCCGCCGGCCCCGCCACCGCCGCCGCCCGCCGGGCCAATCTGGATCTGAACCGTCCCCGAGGACACCGCCCCGGCGATCCTGCCGGACGCGCCGTCGATGCTCTTGGCCAACCGCTCGCGCCGCGCCCGGGCCAGCTCCTCCGCGGAGGGGCCCTGCGCGGGTGGCGCCTTGCGCGGGGGCGTCGCCGGTGTGAGCCGCTTGATCTTCGACAGGTCGATCTTCACCGACTCCTTCTCCGGCGGCTTGGGTTTCTCGGGCTGTTTGGCGGGCGTTTTGGGTTTCTCCGTCTGAGCGGCCTTGGCGCTCGGAAGGGTGAAGCCTGGTTCGCGGGCCTTCGGGAGATCGAAGTCGAGGTCGGGCTCGGGCTCCCGGGCCTTGGGCGGCGGGGCGGGCTGCGGCTCGGACTGCGGTTCCGGTTCGGGTTCGGGTCTGACCTCAGGCTTCGGGGGAGGGGAACGGTCGGGTTCCTGCGCGGGAGGCGGTTCGCTGGGGGAGGACTGGAGGAACCCGGGCGCCAGCGCGGCATCGATCAGCTCACCGGCCATCAGTTCCAGCGGCGGTCCCCCCGCCGAATCCAGCAGTCGCGCCTTGCGGAAGCCCGGGGCGAAAAGCAGCAGGGCGAGCAGGGTCCCATGCACCAGGGCCGAGGTCGCCAGGCAACGCTTCTCGAGTCGCGAACTCATCGTTCCATCATCGTTCGGGAAACATTTTGGGACGGATCCTGGTAATGCCCCGGCGTTGGCAGCGGTCCAGCAGGCCCGACACCGTCGTCCAGGTCGCCCGACCGTCCGCGCGGATATCGACCACCATTCTCGGATTCCGTTGAAACTCCGCGAACAGGGCCTCCTCGAGTTGGTCGAGGGAAACGTCCCGTCCCTCCAGCTTGAAGGCGCCGTCGGCGGTGATCTCCACCGTCTGGATGTCCTTCCGCTCCAATCGGTAATCATCGGGCTTGCCTCCCCTGGGCAGCTCGAGCTGCACGCTCTGCTCCAGCAGCGGAGTGGTGATGACGAAAATGATCAGCAGGACGAACGCCAGATCGAGCAGGGGCGTCACGTTGATGTCCGACAGCGTGACGAGCGCATTCTTCTGGGAGAATCGGCGCATGGCGTTGTCCGGGCGCGCCTAGGAGCCGCCGCGTTCGCGGCCGTGTTCCTCGAGGAATTCGACCTCCATCCGGGCGGCCAGTTCCTGGGCGAAGTTGTCGAGTTCAACCGTCAGCACCCGCAGGTTATGCACCAACCAGTTGTATCCGAACATCGAGGGGATCGCGACCATCAGCCCGGCCACGGTGGTGATCAGGGCCCCGGCCACGCCCGGAGCCATCATCTGCAGCGTCGCCGCCCCCACGTTGCCCGCAGCCACACCCCCAAAGGCGTCCATCACCCCCCACACCGTGCCCAGCAATCCGAGAAATGGCGCGCCGCTGACCGCGATGGCCAGCAGAATCAGGCCCGCCTCCAGACGAAGCGCCTCACGGGCCACGCTCCGTTCCAGGGCGCCTTTCACCAATTCCATCGCCTTTAGCGATAGCGATCGCGAGGTTCCCGGGTCCTTCCCCGGTTGCAGATGCTGCGCGAGTTCCAAACAGCCGTCCTCATACAGCACAAACAGCGGGCAGCCCTCGACCTTCACCCGGCGCTCGTGGATCTCCAGCACGCCCTTCTGCCGGCGGTACTCCTCGCGGAACAAGGTGTTGAGCTGGCGCGCCCGCCGCATCTGGATCGCCTTCGAGGCCATCACCTGCCAGGCGAACATGGAGAAGACCACGAGAATCCCGATGACGACCTTCCCCTCCAGCGTCGCGCGATGAAAGTTATCGAGCAAGCTGCTCTGGGCAAACAGGACTAATGGCTCCCAAGGCATGAGCGAAGGGCTACGACAAATGGCCGCTGCCGGGTGTAAGGCCCCAAGCCCTAGAGGTCAAAGCCTTTTCCATCCGATTCCGGACACTGAAGAAACTTTAACGAAATAGATTTGGTGAAGCGGGGCGGTCGCGCCGCGTTCGAACCGGCACCCGCAAGGGTCCGCATCCCCGGCCGTGAGCCTTCCGATGCTCAGTGCCAGATTGCGCCACAAGGGCTCAAATCCGGGTCGCAATGGCACACCTGGAGGCGGGGCATCGTGTTCGGTGGTGGGTGCTGTAATCTGGAACCTATTGAAAATCAACGATCAAGGGTTGTGGATCCGGCGTGGCATGGATTCCGCTAGGTGAGGGTTACGGCGTATGGGAAAAGTACTTGGCATCGATCTTGGCACCACGAACTCGTGCATGGCGGTCATGGAGGGTGGTGAACCGATGGTCCTGGAGAATTCCGAGGGACGTCGTACGACGCCTTCGGTGGTGGCGTTCTCGAAGACCGGTGAGCGCATCGTGGGTGAGGCGGCCAAACGGCAGGCCATCACCAATCCGCGCAACACGGTCTACTCCATCAAGCGCTTCATGGGCCGCAAGTTCTCCGAGGTTCAGGAGGAGATCAAACGGGTGCCGTACAAGGTGGTGGAAGCGGCCAACGGCGACGCCCATGTGGAGGTTGAGGTCAACGGGCAGGTCCAGCGCTACAGCCCTCCCGAGATCTCGGCCATGGTGCTGAGCAAGCTGAAGGCGGATGCCGAGATGCGTCTGGGCGAGACCATCACCCAGGCGGTGGTGACGGTGCCGGCGTACTTCAACGATTCCCAACGCCAGGCCACCAAGGACGCCGGGCGCATCGCCGGGCTGGAGGTGCTGCGCATCATCAACGAGCCGACCGCGGCCTCCCTCGCCTACGGCCTCGACAAGAAGAAGGACGAGATGATCGCCGTTTACGACCTCGGCGGTGGCACGTTCGACATCTCCGTGCTGGAGATCGGCGACGGCGTGTTCGAGGTCAAGGCGACCAACGGCGACACCCATCTGGGTGGCGACGACTGGGACAACCGGCTGATCGACTGGATTCTGGACGAGTTCAAGCGCGACACCGGCATGGATCTGCGCAAGCAGCCCGATGCCTTGCAGCGCATCAAGGAGGAGGCGGAGAAGGCCAAGATCGCCCTCAGTTCCTCCCAGCAGTACGAAATCAATCTCCCGTTCATCACCGCGGACGCCAGTGGGCCGAAGCACATCCAGAAGTCCCTCACCCGGGCCAGGATGGAGCAACTGTGCGATCCCCTGTTCGAGCGGACGGTCATCCCGGTCCGCAACTGCCTCAAGGATGCCGGGCTCACCGCGGACAAGATCAGCGAATTGGTGCTGGTCGGCGGCATGACCCGCATGCCCCGCGTGGTGGAGACGGCGCACACGCTGGTCAACAAGCCGCCCCATCAGGGTGTGAACCCGGACGAGGTCGTGGCGGTTGGCGCGGCGATCCAGGGCGGCGTGCTCAAGGGTGAGGTCAAGGACGTGCTCCTGCTCGACGTCACGCCTCTCTCGCTCGGCATCGAAACGCTCGGGGGCGTCTTCACCAAGCTCATCGAGCGCAACACCACCATCCCGACCAAGAAGTCGGAAATCTTCTCGACCGCGTCCGACAACCAGCCGGGGGTTGAGATTCATGTTCTTCAGGGTGAGCGGCAGTTCGCCCGCGACAACAAGCCCATCGGCAAGTTCCAGCTCACCGACATCCCGCCGGCACCGCGCGGTGTGCCCCAGATCGAGGTCACCTTCGACATCGACGCCAACGGCATCCTCCATGTCGGCGCCAAGGACCTCGGGACCGGCAAGGAGCAGAAGATCACCATCACCGCCTCGAGCGGACTCTCCAAGGACGAGGTCGAGCGCATGCGCCGCGACGCGGAATCGCACGCCGAGGACGACCGCAAACGGCGTGAGGAGGTCGAGCTTCGCAACGAGGCCGACAACGCCGTGTACCGCACCGAGAAGATGTTGCGGGAGACCGGCGACAAGCTGCCGGCCGACAACAAGAGCGCCATCGAGGCCGCGGTGAAGGGCCTGAAGGACGCCCTGGCGTCCGGGGACATCAACGCCATCCGGTCGGGGAACGAGAAGCTCACCCAGGCATGGCAGGCCGCCTCGGAGCACATCTACAAGGCCGCGGGCCAGGGTCAGGCCGGCCCCGGCGGGGCGCCAGGCGGTCAACCGGGCGGCGGCGCCTCCGACGCCGGTCCCCGGCCCGACGGTGCCGATCCCAAGGCAGGCAAGGGCGGCGATACCGTCATCGATGCCGAGATCGTCGACGAGAAGAAGAAATAAGGTTTCCCAATTCCGCGGCCGGTCGGACCCGGGGTTCGGGACGCCGGTCGCGGGCGGTTTCTTCCTCCTGCGGGTGCAGGGGGATCTGATCGAGACCTCAACCTCAGCAATCCAAAGTAAAACAACCGAAAGTATATGGCACTCAATGTGAAACCTCTCGGGGATCGCGTTCTGATCGAACCGGTCGAAGAGAAGGAAGTGAAGAAGGGCGGGATCATCATCCCTGACACGGCCAAGGAAAAGCCGATGGAAGGGGTCGTTCGTGCGCTGGGCACGGGCAAGACGGATGACAGCGGCAAGAAGGTTCCCTTCGAGGTCAAGGTCAATGACCGCGTGCTCATCAGCAAGTACGGCGGCACGGAGATCAAGGTCGACGGCAAGGAGTACAAGATCCTCAGTGCTGACGACATCCTGGCGATTCTCGACTGAGGCGCTCCGCGAAGTCCCAGCTCAATTACCGGTAACCCTATCCTTTCAAACATTATATGGCAGCCAAGCAACTGTTGTTTGACGAAGCCGCACGGCAATCCCTGCTCCGCGGCGTCACCCTCCTCGCCAAAGCCGTCAGCGCCACGCTCGGGCCCAAGGGCCGCAACGTGGTTCTCGACAAAAAGTTCGGTTCCCCGACCGTGACCAAGGACGGCGTCACCGTCGCCAAGGAGATCGAACTGGAGAATCCCTACGAGAACATGGGCGCCCAGATGGTCCGGGAGGTCGCCTCCAAGACCAGCGACGCCGCGGGCGATGGCACCACCACCGCCACGGTCCTCGCCGAGGCCATTTACCGTGAAGGTCTCAAGTACGTGACCTCCGGCGCCAACCCCATCGGCATCCAGCGCGGCATCCAGAAGGCCGTCGAGGCCGCCGTCGAGCAACTCGCCAAGATCTCCAAGAAGGTCAAGGACAAGGAGGAGATCAAGCAGGTCGCCACCGTCTCGGCCAACTGGGACAACACCATCGGCAACATCATCGCCGAGGCCATGGACAAGGTCGGCAAGGACGGCACCATCACCGTCGAGGAGGCCAAGTCCATCGACACCACCCTCGACGTGGTCGAGGGCATGCAGTTCGACAAGGGCTATCTCTCCCCGTACTTCGTGACCAACGCGGAGTCGATGGAGACCAAGCTCGAGGATCCCTACATCCTCATCTACGAGAAGAAGATCAGCTCCCTCAAGGACCTGCTGCCCATTCTCGAGAAGATCGCCAAGGTCGGTAAGCCCCTCCTGGTGATCGCCGAGGAAGTCGAAGGCGAAGCCCTCGCCACCCTCGTGGTCAACAAGCTCCGCGGCGTGCTCAACGTCTGCGCCGTCAAGGCCCCCGGCTTCGGCGACCGTCGCAAGGCCATGCTCGAGGACATCGCGATCCTCACCGGCGGCCGCTGCATCACCGAAGACCTCGGCATCAAGCTCGAGAACCTCACCATCGAGGACCTCGGCCGCGCCAAGAGCGTCGTCGTCGACAAGGAAAACACCACCATCGTCGAGGGCAACGGCAAGAGCTCCGAGATCCAGGGGCGGGTCAACCAGATCCGCCGCCAGATCGAGGAGACGACCAGCGACTACGACCGCGAGAAGCTCCAGGAACGCCTGGCCAAGCTCGCCGGCGGTGTGGCCGTCATCAATGTCGGTGCCGCCACCGAGACCGAGATGAAGGAGAAGAAGGCCCGCGTCGAGGACGCCCTCCACGCCACCCGCGCGGCGGTCGAGGAAGGCATCGTCGCCGGCGGCGGCGTCGCCCTCATCCGGACCCTGCCCGCCATCGAAGGCGTCAAGGGCGGCAACGAGGACGAACAGATCGGCATCGACATCGTCCGCAAGGCTGTCGAGTACCCGCTCCGCGCCCTGGCCTCCAACGCCGGCGTCGACGGCTCCCTCGTCGTCCAGGAAGTCAAGCGCCGCAAGGCCAACGACGGCTACAACGTCGCGACCGGGGAATACGAGGACCTGGTGAAGGCCGGTGTCGTCGATCCCAAGAAGGTCACCCGCACCGCCCTCCAGAACGCCGCGTCCATCGCGGCCCTCATGCTCACCACCGAGGCGCTCATCACCGAGATCCCCGAGAAGGAGAAGAAGCCCGCGGCCGATCCGCACCACGGCGGCGGCGGCATGGACTACTGATCCGGCTGAGCCGGGAGGAATCCGCTCACAATGCACGCGGGGCTGGCTTCGGCCGGCCCCGCATTTTTATTGCCCACGCTGTCCCGGGGCGCGGCTTGGGGCTTCCCGGGGTGTCCGCACGGTGGCATTCTGGCCCTGTGTCGCAGGACAAGCTGGCGCATTTGCGGGCGCTGATCCGCTCCTTCGGTTCCTGTCTGACCGCCTATTCGGGCGGGGTGGATTCCGTCTTTCTCGCGCTCGTCGCCCATCAGGAGCTGGGCGCTCGCGCCCTGGCGGCGATCGCCGATTCCCCGAGTCTTCCGCGCGCCGAACTGGCGGAGGCGCTCGAACTCGGACACCGCTTCGGGTTCCCGGTCCGGGTGGTGGCCACCCGCGAGTTCCAGAACGCCGATTACCTCTCCAATCCCGCGAACCGCTGTTACTTCTGCAAGCACGCCCTGTTCGAGGAACTGGGGCCGCTGGCACGGCGCGAAGGCTTCGCGGTGCTCGCCTACGGCGAGAACGCCAGCGACGTCGGGGATCACCGCCCCGGAGCCCGGGCCGCCGCGGAGTTCCAGGTCCGCGCCCCGCTCAAGGAGGTCGGCCTCACCAAGCCCGAAATCCGGAGCCTGTCGGAGATCCTGGGGCTGCCCACCGCCGACAAACCCCAGCTCGCCTGCCTGAGCTCACGCATCCCCTACGGCGAACCGGTGACGGTGGAGAAGCTCCGCATGATCGAAGCCGCGGAGGCGGCGCTCCGCGACGAGGGCTTCGTCGACGTCCGTGTCCGGCATCATGAACTCCGCCAGGGCGCCCTCGCCCGCCTGGAGATCGGTCTTCCGGAGATCGCCCGCATCCTGCAGGACGGCCGCAATGCCCGGGTCGCCGCCCGCCTGCGCGAGATCGGCTACGCACAGGTCACCCTCGACCTGCTCGGGTATCGTCGGGGCAGCGTGAATGAGCCGATCGCCTTCAAGCCCAGGCAGGAACTTTCCGGGCGCGCCGGTTTTTGAACCTCCAACGACAACGGAATGCCGCAATTCTCGTACAAAGCCCGACGCCGCTCCGGCGAGGTGGTCCAGGGTGTTCTCGACGTCGCGGATCGTGCGACCGCCCTGACCCAGCTTGAGCGCCTGGGGCTGTTCCCCGTGGCCGTTCAGGCGGCCGGCGCCGCGGCGGACACCCGCAAACCGGGCAAGCCCGGAAGCGAGACCGGCCTGGGCCGCGAATGGATGCCCCGCGCCCTTCAGGGCGCCCTCCAGCGGAAACGTAAACCCAAGCTCCAGGAACTCGGCACCTTCACCAACCAGCTCGCGAACCTCATCAAGTCGGGCATGCCGCTCACCGTCGCCCTCAACAGCATGACCCACCTGGAGACCAAGGGCATCCCCTCCGACGTCAGCCGTCAGCTCCGCCAGGATGTCATGGAGGGCAAGTCGCTCTCCGACGCCATGGCCCGCCAACCCCGCGTCTTCACCGAGCTCTTCGTCAACATGGTCCGGGCAGGCGAACAGAGCGGCGCCCTCGTCGACGTCCTCCGCCGCCTCGGCTCCCACTACGAACGCTTCGCAGAGGTCCAGTCGAAGTTCATCTCCGCCCTCATCTATCCCGCCATCGTCTGCATGGTCGGCATCGGGGTCATCGTCTTCTTCATGGCGGTCATGCTGCCCAAGTTCCTCACCATCTTCCAGGGCATGGACGACCGCCTCCCGGCGTCGACGCGGATCGTCATCTCCGTCAGCGACTTCTTCAGCGCCTACTGGTGGCTGCTGATCCTGCTCTTCGTCGCCGGCTGGGTGATCCTCAACCGGTTCAAGGCCACCGAAGGCGGCCGCCGGACCATCGACCGCTGGAAACTCGGCGCCCCGGTCTTCGGAAAAGTCGTCCGCCTCAACCTTTTCGGTCAGTTCTGCCGCACCCTCGCCACCCTCCTCTCCAACGGCGTGCCCGTCCTCACCGCCCTCAAGATCACCGAGTCCGTCATGCCCAACGTCGTCCTCAAGGACGCCATCGCCAAAACCCGCGAGGCGGTGACCGACGGCAAGACCATCGCCCAACCCCTCGCGCGTTCGAAGGTCTTCCCGCAACTGATGATCGACCTCATCCGCATCGGCGAGGACACCGGCGACGTCCCGGGATCCCTGGAGAACCTCGCCAGCACCTACGAGAACGAGCTCTCCCTCCAGTTGCGCGTGCTGACCAACCTCATCGAGCCCGCCATGATCATCGCCATGGCCGTCGGCGTCGGCTTCCTCCTGTTCAGCGTCGTTTCGGCCATGTTCTCCATCACGCAGAACCTGAACCGTTGATGCGCTCCAACCCGGCCAGCCGACGCGGGTTCACCCTCCTCGAGGTCATGATCGTGGTCGGGATCGCCGCCCTCATCCTCGCCATCAGCGTCCCCTTCGTCGAACGCACCATCAACCGCGACGCCGTCTACAAGGCCGTGCACGCCATCGAGGACGGCGCCCTCAACGCGCGGGCGACCGCGATCTTCAACAACGCGACCACCGACCTGGTCATCCGTCCGCAGGACCGCTCCGTCCAGGTCCGTCCGGGAACCTCCACCCTCGCCGCGCCCCCACGGAATGACGATCCCGCCGCCGAGGAGGACGGCGACGGCCGCCCCCGGGTCCGGGACTTCTCCCGCCACGCCCCCAAGCCCTACAGCGTCATGCTCGAGGAGGATGTCTCCATCGAGCTGATCGATGTGAACTTCCAGGACCAGCTCAACGAGGAGGAGACCCGCGTGCGGTTCCATCCCAACGGCACCAGCGACGAGTTCACCGTCGTTCTCAAAATCGGGGCGACCGCCATGCGCAAGATCTCCCTGGACGTCGTCACCGCCCTGCCGTCGGTCGAGACCCTCCGCTGACCGGCCACCCCAGGATCAGAACGACCCACACCATGCGACTTCCCGAGCGCACCCACCATCCGATCGCCTCCGGGGCCTTCACCCTGCTCGAGGTGGCGCTCGCGATGGGCCTGCTCTTCGGCATGGTGTTCATCCTCCTCCAGATCACCACCACCAACCTGCGCATCGCCAAGGCGCTCCAGCGGACCACCGTCGACGCCGGCAGTCTCGCGGCCGAGGTCTCCCTCACCAACCAGCTGGTCGAGGGCTCCGAGTCCGGCGACTTCGGGGACCTGCATCCCGGGTTCAACTGGCTGCGTGAGATCACCATGGTCGGCACCAACGGCCTGTTCGAGGTCCGGTTCGAGGTCTACCGCGAGCGCGAGCCGAATCCGGAGTCCGAACTCGTGGTCCTCCTCTACCGGCCCGAATCCGCCCAACGGGCCGGGGGCGGAACCCTGCGACCTGGAGGCAACCGATGAGGCCTCCACCGGCTCCGGACCGACGCCCCGGAGCAGCGCGTCACCCTGCCGGAAACCGCGCGCGCCGGGGCTTCACCCTGGTCGAAGTGATGCTGGCGCTGGGCATGCTGATGATGGTCCTCGCCGTCATCTACTCCACCTGGATGGCCATCCTCCGATCCAAGGTGGCCGCCGACAAAGCCGCGATCCACGCGCAACGCTCGCGCATCGCCATGCGTGCCATCGAGGACGCCCTCCAGGGCGTCCAGGTCTTCCAACTGAACCAGCCGTATTACGCTTTCATCGCCGACACCAGCGGTGAGTTCGGCTTCCTCAGCGTCGCCTCGCGCCTGCCTGAGTCCTTCCCCGGCAGCGGACTGTTCGGCGACCAGACCCTGCGGCGGGTGAACTTCCAGGTCGAATCCGGGTCCAACGGCGTGCCTCAGCTGGTGATGCGCCAGTATCCGCTCCTGCTCGCGACCAACGCCTGGGATCAGGATTACCCGATCGTCCTCGCCACCGAGGTCACCGACTTCGCCTTCGAGTTCTGGGACGCGCGCCGTGGTGAATGGCTCGGCGAATGGCTGTACACCAATCAACTGCCGCCAGTCGTGCGCTTCCTCCTCGGCATCGGTCACCGCCCGAACGACCCGTCCATGCCCCAGACCATCCAGGTGCCGACCGTGGCGCTCTCCGCGGTCCCCGTGCCCCCGGATCTCCAGGGACGCGGCGTCCTGCGTCCGCCGGTCGGTGGGCCTCCCGCCAACAATCCCAATCCCGGGTCCGCCCCGACCCCGGGCACCCCGGGCGGCGCCCCTGCCCCGAACCCCGGGCCTGGCATTCGGGCGCAGAGTTTCGATGCCGGCGGAGGTTGAGGCGTCCCGCGGATGAAACTGCCATCACAACCCCGCGGGTCGCAGGCTGGGATCGCCATGATCCTGGTCCTGGGCGCCGTCATCGTGCTCACTGCCATTGTGGCCGGCTTCTCCTACTCCATGAAGGTTGAGGCCCGGCTCGCCCAGAACTACCAGAGCGATGCCGAGATGCAGTGGATGGCCCGCTCCGGCGTCGAACTCGCCCGTTACATCCTCGCCCAGGAAATGCTGGCCCCCGGTGGCAGGAACTACGATGCCCTCAACCAGAAATGGGCCGGCGGCGTCGGTAACCTCACCAACGACGCCCTCGCCGGCATCTCTCTCACCGACAACATCATCGGACGCGGGCGGTTCGCCATCAAGATCACCGACCAGGAACGCCGCTTTAACATCAATGCCGCCGATCGTTTCGTCCTCCAGCAGGCACTCATCCTGATGAACGTCGACGCCAGCCTCCAGGGGACCCTCATCGATTCGATCCTCGATTGGCGTGATCCGGACAATGATCCCGGGCTCAACGGCGCTGAGAGCGATGATTTCTACCTTCGCCAGGATCCGCCTTATTTCGCCAAGAACGGGCCGATCGACGACATGTCCGAGTTGCTGCTGGTGAAGGGCATGACGCCGGAGCTGTACTGGGGCAGCGGGTCCACCAACGTTGTCAGGTCCGACAATGCGCCGATGCCGGGTGAGATCGGACGTTTCGGCGAGCCGGCATACGTCAGCCACGGCTTCAGCGAAATCTTCACCGCGATCTCCGCACCCCAGGTCAACATCAACACCTGCACCGCCGAGACCCTCCAGATCGCGGGACTCGACCCGCTGATCGCCCAGTTCGTCCTCGAGGCGCGACGCGGGCCCGACGGAGTGGATGGCACCGAGGACGACATGCCGTTCCTGAACCCCGCTCAGATCCCCATTCCATCCGACGACCCGACGCTTCGTCAGCAGATCCAGCAGTATTTCACCGTCCGGAGCCTCACGTTCGAAGTGATTGTCACCTGCGAGATCGGAGGCTACCGACGGCAGTTCCGTTCGCTGCTTCTTCGGCGCAGCCCGCGTGACATCACCATCCTGTTCATCCATGGAATCTGAGCCGTTGCTACCAGTGCCGGCTGTGATGGATGACCGTCCAGGGACTTCGGGCTCCTGATGTCATGTTGAACATCCTCTGGCTCTCGATGCTGCTGACTGCGGTGCTGGTGGCTGGAATCACCGGCAACGTCCGGGCATCCGTCGACGGCGCGATCCGGGCGGCGGAGACCGCGGTGACCCTGGCCTTCGGGTTGGTCGGGGTGATGACCTTGTGGCTCGGCATGATGCGGCTTGCCGAGCGCTCGGGCCTTGTCGGCCACCTGGCCCGGGCCTTGAAGCCGGTTCTCGTCCGTCTCTTCCCCGATGTTCCCCCGGACCACCCCGCCATGGCGTCCATGGTCATGAACATCGCCGCGAACATGCTGGGGCTCACGAACGCGGCGACCCCGCTCGGACTGCGCGCCATGCGGCACCTCGAGGCGCTCAACCCGCACCCGGGCACGGCCACCAACGCCATGTGCACCTTTCTCGCGATCAACACGGGCTCGGTCCAACTCATCCCCGCCTCAGCGATCGCCGTGCTTGCCGCTTCGGGTGGACTCAACCCGACTGCCATCGTCGGCACCACGCTCGTGGCCACCACCTTCTCGTCCCTGGCGGGTCTGCTGACCGTCAAGGCCCTTGAACGCCTCCCCATCTTCCGCCTGCCGGAGGTCCGTGCGACCGCCGCGATTCCTGCCCAGGCCGTTCCTGCCCCCACCGTCGAAGCTCCGGGATCCACGCCCGAATCCGGTCCGCCTCCAAGCCCCATGCCCGCCTGGGGCGGGTTGTTGCTCGGCCTGTTGCTTGCCGGTTTTGTGGCCGCCGCCTTGACCCTGGTCTTCCCGGAATGGGTCGGTCGCGAACCCGACCCTGGGTTCCTGGGGCAACCCGCTTGGGTCCGGGGCCTGAACTCGGTTTCCCTGCTCGCGATTCCCGCCCTGCTTGCGTTCTTTCCCCTGTACGCCGCGCTTCGTGGGCTTCCGGTGTACGACGAGTTCGTCGAAGGCGCCCGGGAGGGGTTCCAAGTGGCCGTCCGGATCATTCCCTACCTGGTTGGAATGCTGGTCGCCATCGGTTTTCTGCGTGGCGCAGGTGCGATCGAAGGCCTCGCCGCCCTTCTGCGGACGCCGCTCGAGGCGGTTGGTTTCCCAGTCGAACTACTTCCGATTTCCCTGATCCGTCCCCTGAGCGGCAGCGGTTCCCTCGCCGCCTTCAGCGACATCGTCAAGACTCACGGGCCCGACAGCCTGCTTGCACGCACGGCCGGCACCCTTTTCGGAAGTACCGAAACCACATTCTACGTCCTGGCGGTCTATTTTGGCGCTGTGGCCATCCGCCGCACCCGTCATGCCGTCTGGGCTGGTTTGGCCGCCGATGCCACGGGGGTGATCGCCGCCATCGCCGTCTGCCGCTGGATGTTCGGCACCGCTCAGGGCTGAGGTGCCGGGGTTTGGTCCGCTGCTCCGGCGCCTGGGTGGCCGAAGAGGTTTCGTTGCAGGTCGCGCCAGGTGAACAGGGAGAGGT